>Ga0209367_1005528_pt1 | contig 17530 bp, 9 predicted proteins | sample WorMetLIZISLAND2_FD_187412 | JGI IMG/M metagenome (GOLD analysis project Ga0209367, IMG submission 187412) | Marine gutless worms symbiont microbial communities from Max Planck institute for Marine Microbiology, Germany - Olavius geniculatus... ... | reverse complement strand
GTGAACAACCGAAATCATCTTCTACATAAACTCTTACCAGAAAGAACTGCTCATGATTACAACCTTAGGCAAAGACGGCATGATCTAACCTTACATGCTAAAACAGATGATAAAAACTTTTTATCCAGGATGCTTTTTAAAGACGTTTATTAGAATTATCACCTACCACACTTATTTTTATTATTCTTTGTTTGTTTTATTTTACTATTTTCACCTTTTTAAATTGCATATTATGTTCTACTACGCTTTACTTCTATCCTGTAACCTACACACTGTTAATACTAGCGTAGCCTAATTTATTGTAACCTACGTAGCGGTATGTCTGCGCTTGAATTAAACGATCATTGTATATTGTATTGTATTTTTGCTTCTTCTCCTTTCAAAAAGGAAGTTTCGTTAAAAATGTAGAGTGAAAAATGGAAAAAAGTAAAAAGTAGAAGCGAAGTTTTGTTGATAGCGTAAATTGAAAAGTGAAAAATATGGGAGAAGTTTTGATCTACACCCTTAACACAACTCCCCCCCTATTTTTCACAGGGCGCAAGCTGCGCCTACCAAGTCTGACCAACAGTAAGCTAAAGGTAAATGTGCCTTACCCATAAAGGGACGTAGGCGGAGTGCTCATCTACTTTTCTATGGCCATTCAGCTCGTAGGTGGATGAGTCCGTGACGCATGGCCAGTGCGACGCCATACCTATGATTATACCCCATTTACACGATCGAGCAAACATCGAGCTCTCTCGTCCAGCTAACATATAGCCAGCTCGTCGAGCCAGCTTGATCGTGTAAACGGGGTATTACCTTCTCGGCTGCAGAGCGTCGCCGCTCTTTGAACAGAGGCGCATATGTGCGAACAACTTGCCCAAGGTTGTTGCCTGGCAGTGCACAGGGCGGGAGTCGAACCTGCAACCCCGGGGTTACCAGTTCGGAACGTTACCGTTACCCCACCAAGCCACACATCTGACTAGCAGTGGCGTCGTTAAAGGTTAAAGGTGGTGTAGGTATATAGCTCTTCATAGGATACCCATGTCAGAACTACGGAGCGTCACCTGCCGTACGGGACCCCACAGTGTTACCTGCCACCCGACACAGGTGAACACGCCTCGCCTTAACTCCCGCCAGATAGGCCGGTGCTGGATTTACCTACCGCGGAGGGATTGTGACCTTCCACGGTCCCACCCGGTACTACGGTTATCTCATTACGTCCAACGTTGGTGCGCTTATACTTCGGTGCGCGCGGCACAGTACCCACCTCTACCCACTGTACCGCCTCTACCATGGTGGGCCGTGGAACTATCGGGTGTCACATCTCATGGCCACAGACTAAGACCTGCCCCGGCAGCAGATACTTTTTGGCCCATGGTTGGGTGGGAGTTCTTACCTGTAAAGGTGCTCGGCAGAGCTTTGCTTCACCAAAAGGGGGCTCTTTGGTGTCGAATTTAAGTGCAGATGGAATCTATAAATCCTGTTCCTGCACTTACTCGAGCGGTGGTTGGCGTCGATGTCCAAATGCCTCTGCTTCTTCGATGGTATCCGGGAGTACGTGTCCCAGAGTCTCCGGCAGACACATGTACAGCACCCCGGACACCGCGGCGAACACCCCGAACACCAGAGACGGCAGTGGCTTCCACAGTAACGCCTGCCACACGTAACCGAATACAAACATAGTACAATACAATACAATATCGACCATTTTGTTATTTTGCAGTTTTTACGCGCAACAGCAGCTACTGCTGTAGCGCGTCTTAGCCATCGCAATTCTGTCTGTCTGTCTGTCCGTCCGTCCGTCCGTCACACGGGTGGATCAGTCCAAAACGGTGCAAGTTAGAATCACCAAATCTTCATTGTTGGCTGCCTGGAAGACTCTAGTTTTAGGATCAGTAAAGCTTTTTCATAAATTCGAAGGGTGTCACCTCGAACGATGGCGCTAAATAAAAGGGTTGTGGTGAACATTTGCGATTTTTAGCCGATACGGCGTTGGCTGAGCGAGACAGGTGGCGCCCTCTAATGAGTACAAGCAAAGCACCATACATAATTTGCCGCTGGTCGTTTGGCGCCCTCTGGCGACTGATTTTGTTTTACTGGGTTTTCAAAGTTTAAACGTGCACCGCTGTTGCGCGTTCCCCTTTGCGTTAGCAGAGCTTTTCTTGTATTTTACAGTGCTGTAGGCCTCTAGAAAATCAACGGTGTCACTAATAACCCGTTTACATCAGGAAGCATACATGAAGCAAACGTATTCAAAATACACGTGCACGACGTGTGCTCTAGTTTGCTTCATGTTTTCAGGCCCGTCGAGAGCCACAGCGGGGCCCGAGGAAACATTCTCGCGGGCCCCCAAACATTTTCACGGGGCCTCTCTGAGAAGAAAAATTTTGGATTTTTCTTTTCAAACTGGTACATTTTGGCGTACTTTATATTTCTGGCCGACGGTGGGGCCTTCCAAACGTCGCGGGGCCCGGGGTAGCTAACCCCCTTACCCTACCCTCTCGACGGGCTTGCATGTTTTTGCTTTATCTGTGCTTCATGTTTGCATCATCGTGTAAACGGGGTATAAGTCGTTTAGTGACTCTTCAAGAACGCCAGTTGGAGCTAACTGAAACAAATATTTTGAGATATGGGCAGACCAGAGAGACCAGAAAAGATGTTAGTTTTCAACTTTTAACTGTTTGCAACAGGCGCAAGACAGATACGTCTATTTTTTATATTTTATATGTTTTATTTTATTATGCAATAAACAACAACGTCAAACGCGCGAGAACAGTAACATAAGACTACAAGGTAGCAAAGAAATGTTCTAATGTCCCTCTTAAGACGGTAGGCCTATAATAACTTCCAGTTGGGACACTGAAGAGATTGCACTGCACAACACGATTCGTTATACCCCGTTTATACAATCGAGCAAACATCGAGCTGGCTCGTCCAGCTAACATATAGCAGCTCGTCGAGCCAGCTTGATCGTGTAAACGAGGTATTAGTCAGCAGCAACAATAAACCAGAGAATGTAAGCTGATGGAAGCAGATCGCATGTTTTGAGATAGGCCTATATGCTAAGTAGGCTACCAGCGCTGACCACAGCAGTGCCAATGTCTTAAGCTGTATGCACGCGTGAAACAAAACGGAAATAAAAGAGACGACACAATTTTGTTTCAGTTTTATTTCAGCTAAAAGCAGCTAATCCATGTCAATGTTTTTACTTCACGTGTGCGAGGACAGCATTCGTAAGCAACGAACAGATGTTGAACTAAAGAATCTGCCAAACGTAGCTTAAGTTCGCGGGTAGCCGCAGTAACTGTCATGCACACTAAAACCTACCTGATCTTTCAGTATGACCTTGAAATTCAATAGGGTTCTAGCGGTTGTCGAAGTACATGTTCATAAAAAATTTCATAAAGCCAAATGCTGCCGTATGGAATTATCGCGGTAACAGAGAAACAAAAAAACCTGTAGACGACGCTGAAAACAATACTGTCGTCGCTACCGCGGACAGTAATTACTGGAACGAGAGATGACGTAGACCCTACCAGCGGTCCGCCGACGAAGGACGCAGACATGCTGCTAAGACGAGCGCACATCGATGCCGTTCCGACCCCGACGTTGCGCACCTCGGTTGGAAAGAGTTCATTGGCGAAGACGTATAAGACCGAGTACGTTATACAGATGAGCGTCTTGCCAAGCATCGCCAGTACGACCGTCGCCTCGGGATAGCCTGTACACAAAACAAGACGAATCAGATATAGGCCTACACCAATTGTGACAGACGGTGTCAATCTCATAAAGACTTCCCTTTTTGCCTTGAAACGAGCTTGAATCGGGTACCTCTTGCTCCAGTTCATTTGTCTATAATTGGCTTGTGTTTCATCCGCCCCAATACTGTGGTCCGCCTCTTCATTTGGGAATTGCTTTATACGCGGAATGCCTTTCTGGCGACCAAGCAACGCTTCCAAACATCCACTCCAAAATAAAATTTTTGACCCACCTTTAGAAACTTAGTAGGAAGACTGTATAAACTTTTTAGCAAAAAAGAATTTAGGAAAAAAAAGATATAGGCCTACTGTAGTAGGAAATTTCAAGAAAAACTTTTCAGAAAGTCTTATGAAGATCGAAAAATGTGAGCAGTAGGCCTAAACAGTGGTTCTTCTTTCCTCGTGAGCTCGCAGACAACAGCAGCTATAAGATCTAAATGTACGATTGCTGCTAGTTTTTTTTCACATTTCGTTCTAGCGAGAAACGGCCGGGCACCTGTAACAATCCTACGGCGCATCGCATCGTTCGAGGTAGACTGACCGTAGAGGATCATGGGAATGCAGAGAAAGCTCGATATGCTCGAGCCGACGAGTCCGATGCAACCGGTCCATCGGCGACCCATCGGTCTGCGGTTCACCATCAGAATCGACACGATGTAAGCGGGGATCTCGAGCGCTCCAGACAGGAACGTGTTGAGGTAGATGTTGCCGTGAAGTGTTCCGGTGTTGAACGCCAGCGCGTAGTAGATCAGACTGCACGTTGCCCTGCGTGCATGTGCGTCAAGATGCGTACACAGCGACGTAACTGAACTGAGCTGAACTGAACGGACGGGGCGCTGAATTTGCAAGGAATAGAATTTGTAAGGAAAGAGAGAGGTGGAAATTGCAAGGAAAGGAAAATGCAAGGAAAGGCCCCAAAATTCGCAACTGTGTGAATTTGCAAGGAATGGAATTTGTAAGGAATGCGTATCCTATTGCCTATTAACGAACTATTTTGTGTCTATCGGTAATTCTGTTGGTGGCAGTATTTGGCCTACTATACTTGCATATATCATGTGAGAGTGATTGTAGTCTGTTTTAAACATTTAACATAAAAGGTATTTAATTTTTACGGAATATATACCGAACTTCATAAGTGTAGTGGTAAACTCTACGCCTGCCAAAATCAACTGCACATTCAGACAACAAAATTATTTAAACATTTTAAATTCGCTGATTATGTCGAATGTCTGCACATTTAGTTTCAAGTAACTTACATTAACCGTGTGATAAAAAATGTATAACCTTTACTTGCAAAACGGTTTCCTTGCAAATTCCATTCCTTGCAATTTCCATTCTTTGCAATTTTCTTTCCTAGTAGATTTAACTTTATCTTTCCTTACATTTTCCGTTTTTTGCAAATTTCACACATTGCCAAAATCTACCATTTTTCTTCCATTTTCCTTTCCTTGCAAATTCCTATCCTTGCAAAGTGAGGCGACCCGAACGGACGTGGTTTTGTGTCTGACGAACTGTCCAATGGGCAAACAGTAATGCATTGCAGTAGGCACCGTCGAACGGCGTCAGTGGCCTACGAGACTACGCTCACGTACGCGTCAACCAATGACCAGTGGGCTCGCCCTGCTTGCCCATTGGTCAGTTGATTCAAAATTTAAGCCGTGTCAGTTCAGATCAGTTCAGTTACGTCCCCCTGTACGAACCTTTACGATCGATCAGTCAGTCACGTGCTATATGTGGCCATTCAGCAGCTCTGCAATGTTGAAATTACGCGCTTAGGTTTTGTCCACAAAATAAGTGAAATGCAAGAAAAAGCAAGAATGCCAAAGCGCGAGATGACGGAGTTGCATGTGCATTGGCCCTTATACAGTACGCTCTGACATCATCTATTGGTCTTTCTCAATGTTTTCATCTGTTTACACGTAGTTGTCTTTGAACGCAAATCGCGAAGTACATTTTGTATAAATAAAAATCTACTAATGCGAAAATAAAATTAGATGTAAAATGGTCATTTAAAATGTTAGCTGTACAGGCTAGCGGTTAGGTTCCGAACATATTGCCACCCAAACTGCTGAAATTCGCTGTTTTCGACCATACTTAATTATTTATTACGAAATCGTACACGCAATACACATACAAAAATACATGAAATACACATAAAAAGTAGTACACAAAAATAGCAGAATTTAAAAAAATTGAAAGAAGAAAAAAAGACGGAAAAACACACACACATACCAAAAAATAATAAAATCAAACCAATCTCTACAAAGAAAACTGACAAGGCTATCAAGCTCAACATGCAAGAACAAATCCAAAACATAAAAACCACACTGAATAAAAAGCAACTGTCGTTTATGTAGCGTAAGGGGGTTCACTTACGTTTACGTAACTTATTGTCGTTTGACGCCATTTCTCCAGAAAATCGTGCAAATACTTGCGTTAATTTTACAGTGCCGGAAACTGAAAGGTACGTTTCTTCGCTGACAGCATAAATCGATTTTCATTCTCATTTCCGTGGCGAGTTCAAGAAACATTTTCACGTTGATATTGATAATGAATTGAGCAGAATAACTTGATATCAGACAAACCAGGTGAAATCCATGACTAATGTACGTAGTCGCATTATCGGAGACGTTAGCAGAGCCGAACAGTTCTTGACTGCCACAATGTCAGGCTGAAGCACATAATAATCACATCACTGTCGTCATTTAGTAGTAGTAGTAGGCTACTCTAGTAGTAGTACTAGTAGTAGTCGCAGCAGCATTAGCACTAGTACACCATGTCCGGACAAAAAAAACATCCCGGGCATTTTTGATTCTAACTTGAAGAAGAATTATCAGATTTTAATAATTTATTGACAGCAATATTTCTGCCACAACTGGCGATCAAATAATTGTCCAATTTTCCACCGCACTCATTATCTGCTTCTGCACTACCTGGGGAAACAAAAACAACAAAATATTGCATTTTTGTCTTATTTTGCTTGTTTGGGGTTTCCCAGGTAGTGCAGAAGCCGCCATTTGGTAAGGTGAAAACTAAAATAATCGTTTGATGGCAACTGGTGTCAAAAATGTTTGGACCAAAATTTTTTAAAATTTGTCAATCTTTTTTCAGGTTACAATCGACAAATGTTGGGGATGCTGTTGACGTATTTCTGTTTATTTAAACTCATATTTCGTTCGTTTTGTTTTTCCCAGGTAGTGCAAATCAGGCATTGGGTGAGGTGGAATATTGAACGGTCATTTGATGGCCAGTTGTGCTAAAAATAGGCCTATTTGTGTCAAAAATTATTCAAATTGGATATTTCATCTTCAAGTAGCAATTGATAATGTTCGGGATGTTTTTTTCCAGTTGTTGTCGTTGTTTTGTACCGGTGTCGTGGAAAATTTGTCGCACCTGGAAAATTTTTCCCACATCCATATTGTCATAATGTAACTAACGCTAACCCTAACCCTAACCGTAACCCTAACCTCAACCCTAGCCCTAATCCCGACCCGAATCTTAACCCTACTCCTAACCTTAACCCTAACCCTAAATGTAACCCTATCCTTAATGTTAACCCTAACCCGTACTGCTGCGTGTGGGAATAATTTTCCGGTGCGACGAATTTTCCACTACACCGGGTGGCCCATAAAAACACTGCAATTATAATTAATCGTTTCTGAAAATGTCCGATTGTTCAATTTACGCAAAGCGTGTGTATTCTACATTTTATGCGCCACCCTGAATGGTGCAAAATTTATTCAAAAGTATCATGTATTCGGCTTGTCAGTAGGCCCTGTATACCAGCGTATTTCATCGAATCTGAGTATTGCATGTACAATGTACATAAAGCAGTATGACCATACTAAAACAGTGTTATTTTCAGAGGCCTAGGCATGTCATTTTACACTTTTACAGCACCAGACGAAGCAAGGAAAACTAATTCCATAACTGCAGTTTACTTCTTCGAAGAGATTCCGTGTTATATTTACATTATACGCTATTATCAATACATGACACATCTTAACGATTTAATTAAAGCCATAATTCCACCAAAGTTTTTATTTTCTTAACAAAAAATTATGACAAAACTTTACACGCAAAGACGATAAATAACCTCTTCCAGAAGGCTCTCGGGATTAAAGTCTTCCGGCAGCTTTCTTCCGTTTACTTTGCAGATTTTATTTAGCAGTTTCGTCACTTCTTCGTACTTTCCATGCACAGCAAGCCATCTCGGCGATTCGGGTACCAGCAGCCTGCAAATAGTTCAATTAGACAATGCTTTGTTGAAACAGTATCTACGCCGAAAGGTCGAAAGGTTACTGTGAGTTGTACATTAAAATCAATCAGTAGAAAACCGCGCTGTTGCAGTAAAACCGCGCGACGTTGCAGCTATTATTGTGATGCGAATAGACGTCTGAAAGTGCGTAGAAGCGTCATCCATCGCGCTACAATTCTGCCGATGACAATGTTAGTTTATCTTCATTCAAAGTTTCCGATTGGGCTTCAAAAGATGCACAATTTGCGCAATAGCGTGCGTACTGGTCGTTCAAGGTCATTCGAAGATCGTTGACTTGAATACCGATCGAAAGCGCGCGTTTTAACGTGCAACTTTCTTTGGTCAACAACAGCAATGTTGTTGTTATTTTGCTCCGTTTTAGGCATATTGCAGACTTTTTTGCTGTGGACAGCCACCTCACCCTTAGGCCTATTTCGCCCAAAATTTGGGGATGTACCCCTATGACAATTACAATAAATCGCCTTCGCCTTATCTTTTTTATTTACACAGTAACACAGTATTTTATAATTAAATGTGTCAGACAAGCATTGTCAGTAGCAAACCAGCAATAACACAAAATGACCAAGAAAGAAAAAAAAATTACAAAATGACAATTTTCGACAAAGTATATTTTAGCATTTTGTCCAACCGTGATATATGCGTAGGCTCCACGTACACAGACAATGTGCAGATACGAACACAATGAGAATGGGAAAGACGAGGTTGGGAGAAAGTGCGGCGAGCTGATAGTGGAACTCGTCCTTCAAGAAGATCGCCATGATGGGCTGCGACAAGTAACCGATTGCGAATGCGATCTGCACGGTCACTCCCAGCGCCGACCTGTATCGACGACCTACCAGCTCCATCACTACAAAGTACTGTACAAGGTTATAGTATTCTTAAGGCGTCGTAACTGAACTGAACTAAAATGACACGGTTTAGTTTGTGAGCCGACCGTTAAGCTGTAAGGTTAATACCCCGTTTACACGATGAAGCTGGCTCGACGAGCTGGATAGCTAACATATGTTTGCTGGATGAGCCAGCTCGATGTTTGCTCGATGTTTGCTTGATCGTGTAAACGGGGTATAAAAGTCTGGCTCTTTGGTACGAGTTGACGTCTGTTTGTTTTCCTGTCTTCGTCTGTCACACAATGTAATGTGGCTAAACGGTAAGTTGTAAAGGGTCGGCGATGGTGCAACTTGTAAGGCGACGTCGACTTCCTATAAGCTGTCAATAATGACCACGTCTCCATGTGCAGCGGTTTGGCCGCAACTTTTAGTGCAAGATTTTAACCTATTAGTCGCCGTAGGATCTTAGAAACGTTCGGCCTTTTTTAACGACAGCTGTGTTTATTGTTGACGAACTGACCAACGGGCAAACACAGCGAGCTCGTTTTTCATTGGCTGACGCGTGCGTGACTCTAGTCACGTAGGCTATCGACGCAGTTAGACGGTGTCTACTGTAATGCATTACTGCTAGCCCATTGGTCAGTTCGACAAAAATGAACCATGTCAGTTCAGTGATTGAGTTTAGTTACGTCGCTCCGTAGGCTTACGTTCTCTGCAAACAATTGCGATCTAATGTCTGCTTCGGCGATGTGGCTTGCTAGCGTAACGGTAGCGTGCCGAACTTGTAACCCTGAGGTTGCAGGTTCGACCCCGAGCCGGGAAACTGCCATGTAATGACCTTCGGCAAGTTGTTCACACACATGTGCCTCTGTTCACCAAGCAGTACAAATTGGTACCGACTCCACCGCTGGAAAGGTTACGGGCCTACGGCAGTAATATGCGGAGGTCTGGCCCTCCTCCCATATATAAGGCAAGGACGGGTTCACCTGTACATATCAGGTGGCAGGTAATAATGTGTGATCCCATACGGCAGGCGGGACGTCTGTGGCACATTGCCGGTGGACACCGGCTCGGGGCCATTGGAAACGGAGATAAGCACCACTCGCGTCGATCACAGTGCTGTGAGAGGGCCTGTTGACTATCTGCGATTTTTTTAACCTTCGGCGATGCTACTACACATTAATAAGCAAAGTAAAAGAACTCAAGTGGTTGATTACTTTTGAATTTTTTGTCCGTTTAGGACTGCTTATAGTTTAGTCTGTATTTCTGTTTTAACGCGACGCGATTCAACTCGACTCAAATGTTCAGTTGAGTCGCGTCGGCGTCGTAGGTGTAAATTAACCATAAAATTATACTAAAAGTAAAAAAAAACTTCTGCAAGACAGTCACTGTGGTTTTCCGAATTCCAAATTGCTCTACCAAAAAAGTATTTTTGCGCAGAAAATACTATGCAAAATATTTTTTTTCTTTTCACTAAAAACGTTTTATATATAGGTTACCTAACACAAATCCCGGATGGTGATATCCGACGTGTCCGCATCCCATGCAGAATCGGCCAAGCACGAAGACGGTGTAGTTTGTACCGAGCACGGACATGAACATTCCGGCAATCTTCAACGCGAAGTAATAGAGCATCGTTTTCTTTCGCCCGAACCTGCGAAAAAATCCAAAACTTTAGTCAGTCCTGTATCCAGATTTCGATCCCGATCACCTCCAAATTCTGACAAACGTTATCTAGGGCCAAGTCTAACTTTTTGTGAAAATTCCAGCCAAATCCGTGCTGCGGTTTAATAAGTAAGCCCTTATCTTGTTCACAGAGAAAAAAACTTAGTTGAAAACAATAGCTTACTAGCGTCGCTACCGCGGACAGTAATGAACTAACACGGACTTTTTTACGTCACTACGTGCATCACTATTACGCGTGTCACGCAAGTGTTATCCATTTATTGTTTGGAACCAGAATGGATTATGGGCCTAAAGCAAATAGCCATTAACGTGTTGATAGTGTTTGCCGATATGTTGCTTAAATCGTTCGCAGTAGACATTACTACTTTAAAGCAATGACATACATGAAAGCTAACAAACTGTTGACCTACTATAAATCAGTTATAGCCGCTGAAAAAGTATATTAATGGTGATTCGCCGATGTTATAAAGCTAAGCGAAGTAATAGCCATGCATCCATACATCGGCACACCTTTAAAGGCACGTGCAAAGCGACGTAACTGAATGAAGTGAATTGAACTGACATGGTTCAGTTTTTGACGAACTGACAATGGGCAAGCAGTAATGCATTACAATAAACACCGTTTAACGGCGTCGGTGGCCTACGTGACTACGCTTACGTACGCGTCAACAAATCACTAGGCAGTTGCTTGTCCATTGGTCAGTTCGTCAAAAACTAAACTGTATCAGCTCAGTTCTGTTCAGTTGCGTCGCTCTGTACGCGACTTAACATAATACCCCGTTTACACGATCAAGCTGACTCTACGAACTGGCTCTATGTTAGCTAGACGAGCCAGCTCGACGTCTGCTCGATGTTTGCTCGATTGTGTAAACGGGGTGTAAGTGAACGGCGATACTGACCTGTCAGATACTGCGCCAGAAGAAACGGCGCCGATAAGGAAGCCCGCCATGTAAGCCGTTGAGACGAACTGAACGAGAAAACTCCAGCCACAAACCAGATTAAACTACACATTAAACCACACTTAGCTTGTACTGGTACCTTTTTTCTCAATTTTGAGCTGCAGTCGTGCATCATAAAGAAAACGACGTTGTAATCTAGGCAATCTAAGCGTGATTTAATTACGATGCCACACTGTCTGCTTGCTTGCTTACCCACTCGAGCAGTGCGGTATCCAGTAAGTAGAGTATGTTCCAACGCAGACTGCTATAACTATTTTCATTTATATACAAGACAATATTAAGTTCTGTTTAGTGTTTCCACAATATTGAGCACTGTCTGTTTTTTTGTGTTGTAGTTTATTGGATGTTTAAGCATACATTTTAGGTTTTACATTTACGTCGGTTTTATGCAATAAAACTTCACTTAGGCCTATTCGCTCATTTACTTGAGTGCATTGCGTGAATCACTGACCAGATATAATTGCATCAAACTTGATCCAATTTCAGGAAAACATTGAGTATGTTTGTTTCTCGCCAAGTTATAATTTAATAATAACTAGTTCTGATGTTTACTTCTCATTTCTGCGTGGTCAATCGTTGCAGTCTGTAACAAAATTTCACGTAGCCTACTTAGTTTAAGTCGTGCCATCGCAAACGAGCTCAAAGAGGACAACCGTATATAGCCAACTGGGATTAATAAGCTTATATCCGAAAAATTACGAAGTGAAGCCATGGTAAAGATCACTTACTGCCTACACTGTTTCATATATATGCACATGTTTTGAACTACGGTGTTATCGTGTGTCTAACGATGAGGTTTTGCGTCGTTCTGGCCTGTTCGACGTCTCCTACATCGTCGGTAAACAAAGACTGGGTCACTTTGGACACGTCGCTAGACTTCGAAGTGATGCACCGGCAAACGAGATCCTCCGAATCTGTACCAAGACGAGGGGCGGTAACCGATCTTCGCAAGAGTGGTCGACCACCTACAACTTGGATCCACCAGATCTGCCGTGACACGGGTGTTACAGCGACTGAGGTCCTGCAGCTAGCGGAAGGCAGACGGTTCTAAAGAACGATCGCAACGGCGGGAGGCTTCGGCTGATCGCTTTGCGGCGTATGATGATGATGAAAGTGTTATCGTGTTGAAGAATTAGGCCTAATGGCGAAGTGCGTTGTTCTCTGGCTCACCTTACTGACGATGGTTGCATTGAACTGCGATCGGTCGTACATCCAGTCGGAACACTCCACTATCTGCGTCCGGTCGCTGATCATTTCGCTACGGTTCCAACTCTCGAACTGGGTGCGATTGTAGACGCTGTAGTTAAGTGCAAACATTTCGCACGAGCTGTACTCGATCACAGAGTCGTCGTCGTCGTCGTCGTCCACTGCATAACAGTACAAAACGTTGAAAAAAAATTTAAAACGTTAAAAAACGTTTAAAATGTGGCATACCTTTTTTATCAACCCCTAGCTACTACTACTTTTTTTGTCTCGTTCTTTCTCCGTCGTTGCTCCTACTGTCTGGAACAAACTATCTGCGAACACTATATCAGCTAGTTTTGTGAAACGTTTAAATCTAGACTAAAAACCGAACTGTTTATCGCTTCCTACCACGATATCTAAGACAAGTCAGCGGCAACGCAACAATTCTGGAGCCAAATTTACAAAACATCTTAGGACAATTTTGCGACAATTTTATGACATTTTGCACACGTACGCAATTTTATTGATTTACACTTAACTTTGTGACAATGGCGCTATGTATGTCAAATTGTTTTTAGATTTAGATTTTTAGATTTAGAAATTTAAAAAAAACGTTTAAAAATGTTGATAAAAAACGTCAGCCCTAATTTGCTCAACTTCTTTTTTTAAACGTAATCGTGTAAAAGCAGTATGGCTAGAACAAGAGAAGAAGAAAGACTTCCATTCAATTTTAATTCAACTGTGTGGTCATAAAACCAAGTATTACTAGAATAAGTAAGCAAATTGCCACCACGATAACCTGTTAACTCGTTTCAGTGGCTTCAAAGTGCTTCGCGACGTTTTCTGGTAAAATTTGCAAATTTCAGTTAACGTTTTTTTTCAAAAAAGCGTTGAAAAAATCGAAAAAACCGAAAACGTAAAAACGTGAAAGAATAAAGAAAAACGTTTTTTTTACATCTATGGTCGACTGTTGATTGTTCAGACGCTGCTGGGATGGCCACTTTTTTTTGAACGTCTGGTGGCAAGTCGGCCAGCTCCGGCACGCGGCACCAATGCGGCATGTCGGCACCGAGAAAAATAATCTGAATGGAATCGGTACAGTAGATGGTGAACAGAAAAACGACGACGAAGACACGCCACTGGTAGACGCCGATCTCGCCGATGTACTCGTCCAGGTCTTTCTTCGTCATAGTGCCGCCCTACGGTCGCTGCAGCCGTCCAGTCGGTGTTTAAATGCTGGGAGTAGAGAGAGAGAGATTAACAGTTCTGGTATATAATTAATCATTTTTGACAGGTCAAGGTCAATGTCAAAGGTCAAAGGTCATCAAGTGCATTTGGCGACAGGACAATGCTTAAAACTGGACCCAACTACAGTAGGCCATAGGCCGAAATTTAAGGGGCCCGGGTGTCATACGAAAAAATCAATAAAACCTTTTATTTTAGACTTTCAAGGTCTTTAAAAGTCATCGATTTTGATACGACAGAAAAGTTCGTCACTAGTGCTTGTTGTGATAGGCAGCATGCCCATGCCTATCTGCAACCGTTTTCAAGAAAGACTGGCCAACAACGGTAAAATAGGCCTAACGACTTTTACGGGGTTTTGATGCCGTCGTGCGCAGGTTTCCTTGAACCTAGAAAATCGAGACTTGGACCATCGAATTGAAAATTTTGTATGCAGCTTCTCCATGTCTGTCTCAATCGATTTCGGCGCAATTCGCTCTTGAAATTTGTCTCGCAGCCCGAAATCGCCAAAAAATCAATAATAACCCCTTTTGGCGTTTAAGGTCATCCAAAGTCATTGAATTTGGTGGCAATCGAGAGCCAGTGTACGACTTCCTGTTAGTGATTTATAGTAACCTAGGCCCGTTATTGGGATATGGCGACTTATTGGCTAAAAATCGCAAATTTTTCATACCCCCTCAGTTAGTACTCCTGCTCGGGATGGCGCCTTTCGAATTTATAGAAAAGCTTTACGGATCCTGAAACTATACCTCCAAGCAGCTGACAGTGACAATTTGATTTTAACTTGCACCGTTTTTGACTGATCTACCTGTGTGACAGACGGACAGAATTGAGATGGCTAAGACGCGCTAATGCAGTCTAGCTGCTTTCGCGCGTTAAAATGTATTTCAGATACAGCTAGCTATACAAACTACACTTGTCAAAATGTATTAAATCACAAACACAATTTTAAATCACGAAATTTGAGCTAATGCTCACGAGACGCGCGAAAGTCTATTGCAGTTCCAGTTTCGTAGTTTAGCTGAAAATTGGGATGTTCACGCTAAGTTAATATACAAATACCAAATTCTCTATCTGGATCGCATAACGATAGTAGCGTGGCGCCACCTTGTGAATGATATAGACTTGTGTCGCAGCTTAAAATTGCCCAAAAAACCATAATACGCCCTATTTTAGCGTTCAAGGTCATTCAAGGCCATTGAATTCGGCGCCAATCGAGAGCCAGTGTACTACTTACTATTAGTGATTAATAGTAACCTAGGCCATATCTCGCATCGTTACTGAGATACAGCGACTTAATGGCCAAAAATCGCAAATTTTGCCCACCCCCTCTTATTTAGCGCCCTCGTTCGGGGTAACCCCCTTCGAATTTACGGGAAAGCTTTACGGTTCCTAAAACTAGAGTCTTCCAGGAAGCCGATGGTAAAGATTTGGTGATCTTAGGTTGCACCGTTTTTGACTGATCCACCCGTGTGACAGACAGACAGACAGAATTGCGATGGCTAAGACGCGATGAAAGCAGTAGCTGCTTTCGCGCGTAAAAAGTATTCAAATAACTTCAAGGCGCGTACAGAGAGAAGTAACTGAACTGAACTAAACTGACACGGTCTTTTTTTTGAAAAACTGACCAGCGGGCAAACATAACGAGCCTATTGGCCATTGGTTGTGATTGTGAGCGTAGTCACATAAGCCACTGACGCCACTAGACGGTGCCTACTGTAATGCATTATTGCTAGCTTATTTATTGGTTCGTCAAAAACTAAACCATGTCAGTTTATTTCAGTTACATTGCTCTGTACGCGTGTTTACATGACACCCTTCTGAAAAAAAGTGTAATGTATCTTTTTATTGTATTTCCAGGAAAAAGATACAATTACAGCTTTATTGTATTTTAGGTAAAAGAATACGTTTTCAAAATGTATTCAGATGCAAAATACAACACAGATTTTTTTCCTACTTAAGATAAGTATCTATCAAATACTACCCAGCACCGCGGACTTCCGCCTTCTCACATCTTCACGCCAGGCCACCGGTTCAACGAAGTCTGTTTCTGAGTGCGAATGCTAACGAATTTTGTTATTTAGTCGGCAAAATTCGATAGGTAGACGTCGAGATCCATGGTTGCCAAGACTGCAGTGACGTCAATAGAACGCGGACGACGACGCTGTATCAGCAGCAACTATTAGATGTCTTCGTTAATCTTTGCCGCAGTCAGGGAAAGATGGCAGATTGGTGTAGTGAACTAACGTCAAGAAAGACCCTAACAAATCTGACTGGGCCAAAAAGTGACACCCCCTTCAATTAGCACGTCATAATAGTGTCATATAAACCGCCAAATACCAGATATTTAGAAAACTGTTTGAACAATTTTCACATTTGGTATTAATCAGGCCTATTCACAGTTTATCCAGTTAAGCCATTCGAGCGTAGCGTAGAACGTACATTTTTAAGAATCTCAGTTTCGATTTCTTAAACTCAAAAAGTCTTCCATACGGAAGCCTCAAATTTAAGTAGTCTTTCAAGACGCATTAATATCTTATTCCTGTACACTGATTGCTGAGGTGGCAGAACCGTTGCTATCTCGCGTCACGTGAGCTTTGCTCAAATTACTTGTTAACAAATGTGGCAAACGCGCATTAGCAGTGACATGCGGTGACCATGTTCTGAATTTTCGTGTCCTGTAATTTCATGTCCAGCCTTTTCAACGACGCGGGTAGTAGATTATAAATAGGCTTACGGAGAGGCCTATAAGCCCCGCCCACTGTTTTGGCCTCTAGCCTGGTCAGTAGGCGGGGCTTATGGGCCTCTCCGTGTGCCTAATTATAATCTAGGGCTATGATAGGCTGCAAGACCAGGCTATAAAACAAAACAGTGGGTGGGGCTTATAGGCGTCTTACAGCCTATCATAGGCCCACTGTTCTGACCTATAGCCTGGTCTTGCAGCCTATCATAGCAATGGGCGGGGCTTATAGGCCTCTCCGCGAGCCCATAGTCTTGCCTCGTCTTGCAGCCTATGAAGGCTGTTAGCTAAGATCATGATAAATGGAATAAAATGTTTGACTTTCTTGAGACCTGTGAGCTTTACTCCAAAGGTCGCATTTCACACAAAAGACTATTGTTTCATAGGGCCTATCGTGCATACCATGCAATGCTATATATAACAGTCATTCTTGCTGTTTGCTGTCAGTCAGTTGACTCTACGCTTAGTTGATACGATACGATACGATACGATACGAAAAAAACACAATACGTCATGAAGACTTATCAACTGGGAGAGGACAAAGTTGTCAATGTAAAACAGGAATTAGGAGAACTGAAAGTTACTATCGAGAACACTGACTCAAAAAGCAAATTTATGGAATTCACACCAAACAGGTACAATGTTGCATTTTATCGTGTTGACAACTTTTCTATGTTGGTGATCGTACTTAAACTGAATGTAGTATAATTTGCACAATTTTGTTCATTTTTGCAAGCTGTAAAGCGTTTTTTTAATTAGACATAGGTTTAAGACCAACTCATTGACTGCAGTGGTGTTGTGTACTATTTTGAATGTAGACCGTGCTGTATATTTCTTATTCTGGTTACAACACAGAGGTTTTAGCTTTTACC
>Ga0209367_1005527_pt1 | contig 17530 bp, 10 predicted proteins | sample WorMetLIZISLAND2_FD_187412 | JGI IMG/M metagenome (GOLD analysis project Ga0209367, IMG submission 187412) | Marine gutless worms symbiont microbial communities from Max Planck institute for Marine Microbiology, Germany - Olavius geniculatus... ... | reverse complement strand
TTCAGGTAGGACTCAATCCATGACAGCACCACGCCATCAATACCAAATCCGTCACGCAGGCGATTTATCAGGATTGAGTGCTCGATGGTGTCAAAGGCTGCTGAAATATCAAGTGCGACTAGAACTGGAGCAGCCTGTGATTTTTACATATCCCACCACACTGTAAATGCGTTTCAACACTACCTTGTGAAATATCAATGAAATATGCATATACAACGAAAATAACAGAAAAGCATTTGGGTAAAATGGAAAGTGTCATACCGATCATTCATCGCAATATTGGTCTAAAGTGTTTTTTCATGTATCCAAATTTTTGCTATTATCATTAGTTTTTGCTTACATTTATATTTCACAAAGTAGTGTAGAGACGCATTTACCGTGTGGTGAAATATATAACAATCACATTATTGCAAATTGTCTGCATAGTGTGACAGTGGAAAAAAAATTTGAAAATCGGTCAATAATAGGCAAAGATAGATGTAAAAGTAAAGTGCCGCGTTTTTATGGCCCACGGTGTATGTAGTGGTTATTGCGTTGGTCTTGGTAAACAAAGTTGTTCTACGCCGGGCCCGGTTACTACTTGGGTGGGTGCCTGTTCTCAGACAGCGATAGTTTTTCCGCAGTTTATAGTTGGCTGAAGGTTGCCAATGTCAGTGTCAGTGTTGCATGTTGTTGATGTTAGTCCTTGCAACCAGTAAGTTGTCATCAGCCCTTTACCCTGCAACGAACACAATGTCACTGTGCCGGTGTGCTAATAACAAATTAATTGAAATTATTCTTAACTTTCGATCAGATTTAAACATATATTTCCTGTTTGGTTAATACTTTTGTTGTAACCATAGCGCCATTCAAGTTCCAAGTTCTAACAGCAATACGGAACACGTTCACATCACCTGTGGATTTAGTACGCAGTGTATGTATATAGGCTATGAAATTCGAGTTATAGTTACTATTTAATAAGATTGCGTAACGTTGTTTATTTTTTAATAAATTTTAACTCCTATATGCCTGCTGTCTCGGATTCAATAGCTGTAAAGGATGAACTTCAATCAATCAATTAATCAATTAATAAAAAACACACTTTGCGGCAAGTAAATCGCGAAACGAATCAGAAGCGTTCGAAAATATCGAGTGTCTTGTAGTAAAATTATGCAATTTAGCTGATTATCATGCTAATGTTGCTGCTGTATGGTTGCAATTACATATTGCAAGCAGTAGCTAGTCTTTGAAAACATTGTTTCAATTCACCTTGACGTCAGTTGCTCCTCGAAGTTGGACGTCGAAACATCCGCTGAATTCCAGATGACGCTTTGTGCTTTCACTTATTTGTATTCTGTCAGCTGAAACGCACATGGTTCAGCATTTACGAAACTTAAAACCGTACGTTTATTATTTTAAAAAAATATATATTATTTTAACTATTAAAAATGTAAAAAAACGTCATTGAGTTAGTTAAGAAATAAAATATCATATCTGTTTTTACATTTAGGCCTACAGTCAGCCTCTTTTGATTTTTATTCTGTTTTTCTCAAATTTTTCTGCGACAAAAATGCACGAAACTATAACTGGTTCATTACAGAATCAGAAAGGCCGTATATGTCTTTGTTTCGCGGCCGCTAAAATATTTTTGCAGAAGTAAAAGTGTTTTACTTTTCATTAAGCACTTACTTTATTTTTTACACGTATTAGCACGGCTGTATTGCGTAGAATACATTATAATCACGCAGCCAAACGGTGCAAATTGTCCGTGTGTGTACTAACAGACCTTCACCAGTGGACTCCATTCTACTAGCCGTGTTAACGGTGTCACCAAACAGACAGTATCTCGGCATCTTGGCCCCCACGATTCCCGCCACGACTGGCCCTGTAACAACACCGACTACTCATCGTCGATGACAAAAAGAGAAAACGATATTTATAACTATTGTTGTGTTTGTTGTTATAATTACCATATTATGGCGATTATTATTATTATGTTGAGAAATGTTTAAAAACTAGCCTAATACTAATGAAACGAGATGACTCGAACAAACACACACTTGCAAGGCATGTCAACTGGAGAATAAGCCCCTACCACTTTTAGTCGCAACTGGGGACATAACCGATAGACAAACTAAACATCCACGTTTGGTTTTGTATCCACACTTGACTATGTATACTCAGTTGGCTTCATAAAGTCAGGTTTATTAAAGCGCTAGGCCCATTTTAGCTACATGCGTAAGTCTACAGCTGTAATATCTAAAAGTGAACTTTTTCGTTAAGAGTTTTCTACTGGTCCAGGTCGGGGTGACCTTCACAGTTAACACTAAAAGTCTATATCCCCCGTTGATATTCTTCGGCTACTATTTGGAGTCATCTGAAGATAACGAGACCGATCCTGCGACGAACTTCAGGTTTTGAACTACCAGTTGCTTGGATTTCTTAGCCAAGCTAGACACGTTTGTTATTAAGCTATACGTTTGCTAACATAAGCTTACATACTGAATGTAATGCTTTGGCGAATTTAATGCTGATGGTGATGATGATGATGATAAAACTGACTGAAGAGTATTAAGCATTTCTCATTACGCATTAGGTGTAATTTATAATCAGAAACCATTAACAAACAAAGAACAAGAGCCCGGATTAGACGACCACGCTTACTTAATTATTTACATATTTAACTACTTATTTACTTACTTACTTATTTACCAGATTACTCGGAGTTTAACTGGTCACGACGCCGGACGGACAAACAAATGACAATACCGTTTCATGCATGCGTGTATGGGGGCGTTAAAAATTAGCTGGTCGTAAATTTAAATACTCATCCGGATGACGCCGACAACGCGGCAGCAATTTCAGTAGATTTGTCATAGTTTCACGTGTTAAGATAAGCAATAGACAACAGACATTCAGTTAGTAGCCTACAGTCAGTCATTTTTCACAGTAGCCTACATGTAATTGTTTTTTTTTTTATTTTTAGTTTCCGATTTTTTTATTAACGATAAAAAACGTGTGCACTACGCCCTCCTTAATTTCCAAGTAAAGTTATCGGACTAACCAGTGTGTATACCAATGCGCAGTCGAAGTTTTTCGTCTGGCAGATGTTTGATAACGAAGTGGCCTGCAGATCGGCTGAGTTGCAGTGACAAGCTGGCTATCTGGGCCGCATGGTCAGCTATCTCAGTGCAACACCCCAGAATGATTAATTTACACCCCTTTACATCCTACTGACTTACAGTGTGGTCAGCTATCTCAATGGGCAGACCGCTGACCACCATGTATGCGTCGCCAATCGTCTCCACTTTGTACACCTGGTAGCGGTCGATCGTTTCGTCGCACATGCTGCATATGTGCGTCAATTAATTAGTCAGAACCAATTTATGAGAAATGTTACTTCTATGAGCATTTCGCGGTAGCTTAATGGCTGAACGTGTGAACCTAGGGACTTTTTAACACAGCTTAAGCGTGGTGAGTTTGATTATCCCGGTTTTTAAGCCGAATTTTGATGTTTTTAACTCAGCAATTTACATAATGGCGTCCAAGTTTTTCACTTTCGAGTAGTCTTTGAAAAAAAGATTTAGAAGTCTTATATGAAACTTTTCTTCTCAAAATTCATCATGGCTGCAGTGCCAGGTGTCATTTTGTACCAATGTTCGTGTAAGCCTACATAATGAAACCATAGACCTAACGACCAATTCGCACCTACAACGCCGACGAGACTCAACTCAACTCAACTGAGTCAACTCAACTGCTCAGCCAGGCTAGCAAACAACGCGTGGTCTGTGGCTCTGTGCACAGCAGCGTAAAGTCACAATGCTAATGACGTCATTGCATTTTTGCCCACAGTTACCATGGTCACGACAGTTGAGTTATAGGATGTCCAAACGTCCAGCATTAGCACGTGTATTTTGAATACATTTGCTGGAAGTTTGCTGGACGTTTGCTGGATAGTGTAAACACCCCATTAAGTTGCGTCGTAGTGGGTCAGCTCTCCAGTCTCCAACCTCCGCCGACAATGGTGCTGCCACATGGCGAACTCAAAAGAGTTTCAACTTATGCCATGCCTCGGGTGCAAATTCTGGATTGTCCGAAATTCTGTACCGTTATGATATACCACCTCCCAATGGTAGGGAGTCCTGGAATGATCCAGAATTTACAAACTTCATCAAAATCATTTTATAGCTCAAACTGGTTTGATTGGCCAGTGCGCTGTGCACAGACAGACACACGGATCGACTGACGGACACACATCCGATGAAAACATTATCTCCACTATAATTCACTACGTTTACTTGGCCTCGGATCATTGCAGTAAAAGGCATTCGTGCTAAATAGACTACTGTGTTCAAGTGTTCAGCATGATCACACTTTACTGCAATGATCACGACTAGTAGTTTGTAAAACTCTCGAAATGCTCGATGTAGCTTACATAAAGAATGAAGGCTTATGTTTTACTTTGTTATATACCACACTGTAAATTAATAGCAACTGTTGTGTCCCAACAGAAAGTATATGCATGCTAAATGCTGTACACTGTTCAGTCGATTAAAAACATTTTGTAGCATCACCTCAAACAATGTGCATTTGATGAGAGACGTGATATAGCATGGAAAATTTTAACCAATCAGTTCATAAAATAAAGCATACATGACTCATGACCCCTGGTTTCTGTGTAAGCAAACTTTAGGAGACCGTTATTTGTTTAATTTTTTGCAGCACATTTATCCTCAAAGGCATTGTGCGTTAAAAGGTTGAGGGACTGAAAGTTTAAAATTTTTCAATCGACGGCTGCAAATTTCTGACTGCGAAGTATGTTCAAAGTTTCAACTTTGCCCCAAAACTCTATTCAGATAGGAGATTTAGTTTCAAATTTTGTATTTTTAAAAGTCATTTTTTCAACATCAGGTAAAAAATATCCAATATGCTAAAATTTACGAAGATGAGGGCAGTTGCACTCTGCTATAATGCCACTGGCTGTCCTTCCCAAAGTAAATTGCACTACAAGTACTAAAGGAAGCAACAAACACGAAACCGACAGGGTGACGAATTATACACAGAACGCGTTCGTACTTCATAGGTTTTCATAGCGCTTAGATTGAGGAAAAAATTTTTTTTTCAGTCTGTTGTTTTTCGGTACGCCGTTAACTAATGGCAACTGTCGACTGATTGTTTCACACCACTGACCTATAGAAGTCGTTGAGCATAGTGACGATATCAAGAGGTTCACTGCGTGCTAAGATGCTGGTAGTAGATGGTATCAAATCAAGTCTTGCGGTTTGCAGTGTAAAAGTAGACTTTTAATTGAAACTCGAAAGAGGTTCGCTGCGTGCTGATATGCCGGTGAACCCAACGATATCGCTGAAGTAGACGGTGACGCTGCGATAGTACACCGCCTCAACCTGACCACGAGTCTTCAGCTGGTCTGCGACAGAACGCGGCATCATCTGCCAAACTTGTTTGCCTTCGAGTCTTAATTTGTGTAGGCCTACATAGCGACAAAAATAAACTTAAATGAACTGAAACAAAATCTGAGTTTAGTTTAGTTGCGTATAAAACCTATATTAAACAATAGAAGTAAATAGTACTGAACTGATGTCAGTGCAGTTCATTGAAGTTCATTTCGCAAAGTGTACTGATTCAGTTTAGTTCAGGGCAGTTCGTTTGTGTCGCTTTGCTTGCATACGCCTTCAGGAGCCTGGGTGGAACAGACGACAGACGGACAGACGAACGGACGGGCAAGACGCGTAACGCGGCATCATCTGGTAGAGGAGTGCATCGGAACGACGTTTCTCGACCGCCAGTTCGTGCGATTTCACGCGAATGTTGCGAGTGTGTTGAGCCAGGTCAGCGATCGTAGTGCATGTGTGGGTAGAGATCGTAGCAACAAATAGAGGACGTCCTCAAGATCATGCCAAGGTCATGTCAAGGTCAGCGATCATCGTGTGCGTCCTGTTGGCGTACCAACCGGTTAGCGCCAGGCAGACAAACGTCACCAGCTGAGCCCGATTTACAAAACATCTTAAGACAATTTTAGGATATTTTTCACACGTACTGCCATCCTAAAACAATGAGGTAATTCACAACAGAACGTTTACGACATATCTTAAGATAAATTTTAAGGTAAAATTTTCTGATCACTTTTGGTGGCTTACGACATTTCGTAAGACGTAAATACATGAAAATATCTTAGGACAGCATAACTGTTGTCTTACGATGCTGTTAAGACATATCTTAAGATGCATTTCATGACAATGTTTGTAAATCGGGCCTCGGGCTGAGACAAGCGTCACCAGGCTCATAGCGATCGAGTAGCAGACAAGTCGAGTCCATTCGAACTCCATGATGCTCGACAGTCTCGCTTGGATGTTGTCAACGATTTCGCGCCGAATGCTCGCGATGACGTTGATGTACGTCGTCATCTGCTCCTGTAAGCGCAGTCATAACGAACGCAATTCACATCGCTCTGCGTGACAGTGATGTTTAGTAATAATTCTAAATAACACGTGTTTACAGTCGTGTTTATAAAGTTATAGAAATAAGAAAAAACGCCAGAGTAATTTGATAAATCGCGGAATCGCTGTGGCTGACAATAGCCTGCACAAATTTCATCTCATTTATTTCTTTTAAATTAGCAATAACTTTACAACCAGCCATAGCATTAAAATGAGTTATATTGTTTGTGTTCTCCAGTTTAGACTGTTTTGCATGCTAACGTCATAATTAGCACTTAGTATGGGCGATTTTTTAGCGTCATTTATAGGCCTAGTTGCCGCCGCATGAAGCACTTTTAAAACTTAATTTACATGTACGTAGTTACAGCGGAAAACCAATTTGATGTGTACCACCAGTTGTTTGTCAAGAGATGGTATCTAGATAAAAATTTTCAGCGAATCATTTACACCTATTTTCATACGCTGCAACGTAAAACGAGCAGGTGCATTAATTAATAAAGCGAGACGCCTTCCCAACTCAGCTTACGCGTGTTATAGCTGCAGGTGTTTACGGTAGTTATTACAGCCAATGTGTTCCGAAGCATTATGACCAGCCGATGCCCAGGGAATGTCTGGTGTGAGTTTATTGCAACATAATCAATAACGAAATCACGCCATATCAAATCGACAAACGTTTCGTGAAATACTTGGTAAAATATCTGTTGCATTTTCGGTCAAACGATAACGGTAAACAACGGCCGATCACACTTAGGCCTACAACAGTTTTCATGAAGTGTGCAACGTCAGCTACCTCGAAAGGACAATAATGGTATAACGCCAACAGCTGATTTGTTTTCATATAACACCATTTCTACATCATGCACATTTGCGATGTAGGTTAAGAAGACGTTGATAGTAACATCATACATAACAAAATGTCAAATATTATGGCAAGTAACTTAATATTGTTTATTAAGTAAATATCTGCTAAAGTGCTCTGCACAGTACGAATGCTGTACTGTCATTCTTTTAACAATCGCTAACTGCTGCTCATCAAGGCCCTAGTGAGACTTTAGATGATTTAGAGACGGTGAGAGATAAAAATAACTGTCTGACAATGAACCTTCCAGAAGTGGACGTTGTCGAAGCGTTGGCTGATGTTGAGCGCGGTACAGTTAAACGACATACCACCGCCGCCACCGACAATGATATTTTTGAGTGTCGTGACGTTGATCTGCAGATCGGAAACAGACTCAAAAGTAGACGTGACCGGCAGTGAGTTCCAACTTGCCATTACCTCCCATTAACGTATACCAGCATTTCCATTTCTTATTCAATTCCCAGTTTTTCCCCGCATCATCCTCATTCTCAACGAAACTGCCTCTGCCGTTCCCATTTCCGAAACAAGCTACACGGTATTAGCAGGTTGACATACATATATGAAAAAAATGATTAAAATGCATGTGCATTTAGTTATAAACGAACACACAAAAAAAACAATAAATGTAGGCTCACACGCATAGGCCACGGTAGCACATTTAAAACGCAATGTCTACCGTTTATTTCACTCGAAATCAGCAGACGTGACAAGAATTCTGAAAAGAAAGACTAAACTATTTGATACGAAACAGATCTTTAAAAAGCAAAACGCTTATTTTCTCCCATGCATTACCGACGACGTGATTCCCATTAATTTGGCCCCACAGTTCGCATTTTCACGAGATTCCCACGTGACCATTTCCATCATGTACTCACCTCTAAATCAGAGTTGACGTAGCGTCGCGCGTACAGCAGATTCACGTCCGCGCTGAAGCTGGATGCGAACGACAGCAGTGCGTTAGCGGCGCCCTCGTGCTCCAGAAACGACCGAGTCTCGTTCCACGTTGAACGAGGTAGTCTTGTCCAACTAGCGAGTCTCGTTCAACGTGAACTCGTCGATGCACGTGAAAAACACCGCTCCCAGGGCGCGCTGGACACACCACTGTCTGTTCTTTTGCCTATGTAGTAGACATTTCGGTGGACTGACAAAGAGACGAAGAAGCAGAGGTTGTTGGCAACGTATCTACATAACGACCTCAGGGTCAAAACAAAAAACGCGTTATATCGCTTCAGTGGATTGACAAAACAAGTGAGATTTGCCAGCAACATAGCTTAAACAAAGAACGTTTTCTAGGTAAAGTTTTCAAGGTTATTTCAAGGGCGCGCTGGATACCGATCACGTCAGAGGCCAGCAGCAGTGCGGCGTTGGAGACAATCATAGGCCAGATCGTCGACGTACTGGACAGCACGACGACTGACAGCGACCAGCTCATCAGTGCGCTTGTGACGGCTGTGTATTCTTTGATCTCCTGTTTGAACGTCATGTCGTTGCTGATCACTGCGGCACGTAGAGTGTTGACGTGAACACTGAGCTCTTTGGCACTCTGAAGTGCCTTATCGGCAACGTGCAGCCCGTCGCCAGTCGGCCATCTCGTCAGCGACTGCAGAGCGTCATCGTTTTGCGCCCACAGTGACGTGAGTCTGTTCTTCGCCTCGACGTTAGTGCCTCGTGAACTGAGCCAGGCGGCCGATAGGCCACGCTCCAACTGTATCCCGGTGACCAGTTTGTCCAGACTGAGGTACTCACGGAAAGCTGTTGCGGCAGCGTCTGCTGCGTTGTATCCGTGCACGGCCAATGACAGATGGATGCTACAGATGATGATCAAGGCAACGACTGGAATTGGTTCGACGCCAGCATTTTCAAGGCCAAAGCCACGGTCATCTTTGAAGTTAAGGCCAAGGCCACGATTTTTTGTCCTTTAGCTCTACTCGAGGTCGAGGACAGTCCTCGAAAACTCCATCCCTGGGCAACGACTGGAATGGCGACGACAGCGAACATCTTTGCCAGCTGCAGAAACCTGCTTCTTGATGAAGAACCATCTTCGATGATGATGCCCTGCTCTTTAACCTCAACGCCCGGTAGCAAATCATTGATAAGTTGTTGCCGGCTTGACCCTTGCTGCACGACTTTGTGAAGATCACCGGATAGCGACAAGAGACTGGGGTCTAGACATTGCTGAGCTGCCGGGGCAACCTTTGACGATGCGTCGCCGATAGGCCAAACCCTCGACATCTCTGCTTAGCAGTCCGCCCGAGAAACGTTACGAAAAATATATTTGCCGTGCGCCGCTGTAAATGACGGATGTGTAACGACTAGCTTACAGTTTATTATACACATGCATACAGGTAAACTGCTCTGTCTGACTATTGTTATATACGCTGTGGACGCTCGCCGATCGCGCACCGCAGTCCGCTGTAACGCCTACAGCAGGTGCGTTGTCAGTCCGTGGGGATTACATACTGTAACTTTCGGGGGAAGATTTATCTCAAAAACCGAAGCCACTCTTGTACAGTGTCATGTAGGCCTACCGATGAATCCTACTGTAGATACTACTCATTTCCGATGACCGATATACAGAAAATATATTTAACAAAAACCCAGCTGTCGCTAGGGAGAGCCGAACGTGTATGCCTTCGTCTGAAGGCCTGCAAATGTGTACGTAGTTTTTTTTAAACTTATATACTTACATAGATTGTGCTATAACGCAAAATTTCGGTGTGAGGCTGCCTAGTGAGGTTTGAGTCCTAGGCCTATGCTAAACTTAATATAAAGCCAACCTAGGCCTAATTTACAGAAACTGGGCTCAAGAAATTGAACTAAAATAAATATACGATTTAATAAAGCAAACTATGTACAGCGGTGCATACATTTACGTGCAATGCAAATGCCAGAGCAGAATAAAGCACGCGATTAAACAGTTCCAATCGTCAAGCAGTCACAGCTGCCATTCAACAGTTCAGTCAGGTTATCAGACAGTACTGTTCATCAGGTGATACAATATAATCACATTCGCTATACAAATCAAATATAACTCGATGAATACGCGCCTAATCGATATCAATCAATGAAACAAACACATCTCATCTACTAAGCCACAAGAAAAGGCTTTATATCAAACAGTTACAAGTCTAGCTGTACATCCAGGAGCCTCCTACCCCTTATTCTCCGTTTCCCGGGGTCTATGCGAGCACTCCCCTTTTCAAATCGCTATCCTGGGGGTCCTCAACGGCCTCCCATCTAAACACTTTTACGCCTAGGGGCTACACAAGCACCCTATCGTTAATACAAGCCAAACAAACGGCTGTACAACCTTGGCAAAACGCATGCCACAAAACGCGTATGACCACCGGTCTGCGTTCAGATCAACATCTCACATCAAACTGAGTTCAAAACAACTAATTCGCGCCTGTCAATTCACGATGACCTAATTACTGCTAGGACTATCCAATGGTAGCCAGCGATTTCAATCAGTGTCCCACATACAAAGGCGCCAATCCTAGAACTCGATCTACGATTGGATAGCATCCAGAGTCTATTATAATAACATTGTCACGTAACGTAGACGTCGCCTTACCACCACAAGCTTACTTACAAGTACAGGTACAATCAGCCATACTCTCACAGTGATATCTACACCTACTATGCTAGGGCAGAGGTGCTACAAACATGCCTGACGACTAAATCGACAAGAAAATATAACACACACGACGAGAAATATCTGTAGTAAGCTTAATCAAACGCGAAAAATAAATCGACAGCACGATTTTCTACAAGCGTCATACACACATCTCGGCCACATCTTACTAAGACACAACGCAGCTTGACATTCGGCAATGCCCTCAAATGTCTGCGATGCAAATTTGGAAAAAGAGGGAGAGGGTCGGAACCCCCTATTTTGGGGAGAACGGGCGTTGTTATGGGGTTATCGATGGCATCGTTGGATGGGCTTTGGTCGGTTTCTATAAGCTGCCAATAGCAGCTATGCCGATAAGTGAAGCAGTTTGGCCGCAATTCGCAATGCAAGTATTTAGGGTGGATGCAGTCAGTACCTTCGTTTGAAGAAATGGAAAGTCCGAATTAATACCACATGGTAGCAGTTGAGCAACTCTATTTCCCTTCTCAGACAGTTTTCCGATAAGCCACAATACATACGTTACAAACGTAAGACGACAGGTGGACACGATAGTGTGCCATAAGCGCGACCGCTCAGTAACTAGGCCTACAGTCGGCTAAAAGTCGGCATGAAATCATTCAATGTAACTACTACTGCATCAAAGTGTATAGACGGTATTTTATCTACTATTCAAAACAGGTGTTTAATTGTTCCAACCAGTGCTTAAATTAAGGGAAAACGCCGGAAAATGTCGTTTTCTCAATTCTTTCTAAGAGAGAATGGCGTTCTCACATTTATGATAAACCTGGAGCGGGAACTGATTGTTATGAAATTGACTGTTAACATATCCTGTTATCATCTTCATTAAAATGTTATTAAAAGCCAGATTTTGTGGTTAAAATACATCAAATTCATCTTCGGCTGGGACTTTGCCACAAACTCCGCTGGTGGAGCTTACGACGCTTTCGCAGATCCCCCAGTCGCTTGGCAATGGAGACCCCCTCCTCAAATCCACCATCAGCGCGTTTGGCGTTTGGCGTTCTCGGTCTCGGCGTCAAGGGCGCCTCGCTCGCTTGTTACAGTTCACCCACTTCTTTTTCCACAATTTAACCATCGTTTCCAACTGGCGATTGTAAAACAATCAAAATGTCATCCAGGCCGGTAATAATAGGTTTACTTATTGCGTAATTAGAAAACAACTGAAAACAAATCGTTTGGCGTGTGCGTGTGTTATTGTTGATGTATAAATTTACAGAGTCATTGACAGAATGTTTATAAAATGTCTATACTTCCTAGCACGCACGCATGTAGCCCATGCTTCGAGTCGTGCACTTGGCGCTGAATGTGTCAACGACGCGTTGTTTATGGCTCCGTACAAACGCTAACGAGGTATTCACAATACGCACGTACTAACAATTGTCCGCATGTCCGCATTACAAACAACGAATGCGGACAACACACTGCACATCGTCGTCCGTTATCAGATGGACACAAATTGACAAAGTAACCTATACGTGCGTATAGCTTCTGACCATGAGCGTATATGCCTGTATGTGCGTAGTGTGAATGCTAGGCTATCGTGAGCTTTCTGCGGTGACAATTATTATTACAGCAGCATTCGCAATCAGCTAATGAGCAATACTGTGTGTATAACATATCTCTTCTACGCAGTTTTTCAGACGTTGCTCAAAATTATGTTGCTGATTGTTGGCCGCAGCGTTGCTTTTATTTTGCACTTCTTCATATGCGCGTTCGAAGCACACAAAGATTTACGGATTGCTTGCTCAAACCTTTCTGCTTCATTAATTAGCTTAATTATTAATCGATTTTACACATTTGGCCTACCAAACAGTAGTATTTCCGGACTTGATTTATCCGTCTCTCAAATTCAATTAACGATATGCACAGTATGCCGATTTAAAGTTGTATATGTAAGACTAAATATTAATTATTTTACAAAATATGTAATCAAAATCAGCTAACCTCTTCATCTTGTAGTTTACTAGTAAATGCCATTGTAACAAGATTATAAAAATCGGTCCATATTTGAAAGTTGTCATAAAAATGGAAGTGACCGTACACGCAAGGCCGGATTAACCGATATGCCAAGTATGCCGTGGCGGCAGAAATTACTTTTTCATACCAGTATTAGCTTGGTGACTGAACCCACGTTTGCCCGTTGTTTTCCAAAAATCTCTATGCAGTGAGAAAACATCGTGGCTTTTCAACGAATATAGGCATCTGAACAAAAATTCGATACCCCCATTTTTGGACGAACGTTAGGTCGCTGCCGATAGGGCACTTCATAAAGCTGCACAATAATAACAGCCTCAACTCTAAAAATTTCGAAGATACAGAAATTACCGACAAGTAATCTGAGCAAAGCTCACGTGACCCGCGACAGCATTGATTCTACCATGTGTGGAGTCAGTGCACAACGCGCAATAGATTAATAATGCGTTTTGAAGGGTAAGCCTTTACCCAAATTTGCCTTTTCCGTACAAAAAACTTCTTGAAGCCAGTAGGTCAGAACTCAACTGGTAAAAAATTTACGTCTTGTGCTAAAAAATTCATGGGCATGTTGTCCTGGTTTATCTCAATTCCATGCAGTAATATCGGCACAATCCAGTGTTGAACTAGGCCTATGTGTCGCAACCTGAAACCGCGAAAAACAAGAAGCCCAGCTGTCGCTAGGGAAGACGCGCTACAGCTTACACAGTTCCTGTTGCAGTACTGATCTTCAAAGTCATCCAAGGTCAATGTTTTTTATGTAATTTAGTAAACAATATGCGACTTCCTATTAGTAATTAATAAATAACTTTTTCATCTTTCACTGTTTTGGAGATAAGATTAGTTTTACATTATAAAGGCACATTTTCCTATCCCATTTCATTTAATGCCAAATTTAAAAATGTTTCCACTGCACTGCATTCCGCAAGTTTTGTACACTGCAAACAGCAACATTGGGTCTATTACTCCTGTAAAAATTTTCTCTTATGACCTACCTGTTAGGCAGAGTACATTCGTTACATACAGACGGGCGGACGGACGACAGACGACAACGATGCCAAGGAAGGAAGCCGTACAGCATAGCTGTATAGCGCATCAAACCCCCCCCCCACAAAACCCGCTTTTTAAATTTCAAGGTCCTTTAAGGTCATTAGTGTAGGTGCCCCAGAAAAGCAACGGATGTGAAGATAAGTAGCAAATATGTGTTTCTATCTGCAACCATTTTACGCTAAATTAGTGGATAGCAGCAGAAATTGCACATTTTAAGCGATACCCAAATTTGACGCTCTCAAGAAGGCATCAAAAGTACAAAAGTAAACCTATAGTTGTCATTTTTTGTTATACCTGAGAAAACGACAACATGTTTGAAAATTGTAGGTCACTACCAACAAGTTGTGGAAAGTCAAATGGATGCTTTTTAGATGCCGTAATGCCGTACGACAGCTAGCACGGCTCTACTTGCGGAAGGTCCGGGGTCCCCCGTTGTCGCATGGCATCGCTCCCCCCTTGAAGGTTAATCCGGCACTGCGTACACGGCGTACAGTACTTAATTATTACAATCAATCAATCAATCAAGTTTATTTCAGACAGAAACAAAGATTTGCAATTTTGCAAATTTGCAATTAAATATACTGTAAATGTGAATTTGCTGCGCTAATGTTGCGATTAATTTTCGTCGACACTGATGGAACTCGCTAATACGCCTCACTAAAACAGCTGCTGCTGACTACGTCTGTTGCTGCTAATTTTATTTTTTACTATATCTAAAATATTATGCGCCGTTTCTCCTTGGAAAAAGTGGGGAGCCACGTTTCCGTGCGCTCGTCCTCAAAGCACTGCACCTACAGGACCTACTGTCACTGATTTGATTGCTTTGCGGCTGTGATAATATCACACTTTAATTTCATAATGTACAAATACTGCAGATATCTTGTTACACCTAATATTAGCTTCAGTAGTAAAAAGGCAGTAATAACATTGCTATAATATTTGCCTTCAGCATGTAATTAAGCTTATTATAATAAAAGCATTGCGCTATTACATTTAGATAATTAACGACATTAGGTTTTCATGAAGACTAGGACTAGAAATAGCTTAGCAAATAGAACAGTAGAATTTAAGAAATACACTGTGTCTCAAAAAACGTGCTATTTTATTCGGTGAATAACTCCGTAAAACACTGGTCAATTTTGACAACTTTTGGCACACGACATTTGAAAGAAACTAAATAAATGACTTAAATGACTTTTAGCCCACCTCACCGTAATACTGTCGCTACACTATCTGGTGAAAAGCAGAAATCGTAGTTTGGCCGTTTGCGGCAATGAATTCATACCAGTGATGTTATCAAGGACTTTGTGCTCGAGGACAAGGACAAGGACTTGAAGCCGAGGACAAAACCGAGGATTTGACCGGTCAACCGGTCATGACTGGTCGCCTTTGACTAGTGAAAAGTATGGCCCGTCATATAGCGCCTATTATTATTGTATTGCACGTATACTGATGCCCCTATGCTGATGGTTCGCATAACGGAACCATTAAAATTTTGTCACTTATTGACTTATTGTGGCTAACTGTCATTCGCTTAATGGCGTCACTTTGGTTTTTAAGGTTGATTGAAATGAATTCGTATTCAATACTGAGAATGAAATAACGTTGATTTGCGCCATATTTTGTGCCGATCTGATCAACAGCAATTATTACGAGCGAACGTGAAACAAATGAAGTAGCACCGCTGTTTGGCTTACCCTGTATATGAACGAAAGAAGTGTAGTTGAGGAACTATAATATATTATGTAGAAAAACTTACACGAATAAAGGTTAAAAGGTTAAAGGTGGTGATATGAAAAGAGCTACGGAACGTCACCTACCGTATGGGATCACACAGTGTTACATGCCACCCGACACAGGTGAACGCGCCCCGCCTTAACCCCAGCCAGATAGGCCGGTACTCGATTTACTTATCCCGGGGGAATGAAGGCTGAGTTGACCTAGGCGGCTGGTTACATACCGAGATGGTTTACCTGCCCGCAGCCAGTCACCCATCGCAGTATTAACCCGGCTCTGCGTAGAGTAGGCCTAACTCTGTTGATCGGATGAAACGCGCTACCGCTAGGCCAAGCCACCAACCCAACCCAAAATGCCAATATTCTTTGAGGTTCGCAGTTCGCTGTATTTAATGAAACAAGTAATTTAAGCAAAGCTCATGAAACGCGCGACTGCAGCCTTAGCAGTTCTTATTCGCAGGTTGTCGGTCTTGATCTATCTCTCCATTTCGACGCAATTCACTATTGAAATCTACGCCGCAGCCACAAATTGCAAAAAAACACTAAAACCCCTATTTTAAAAGTTCAAGGTCATTCAAAGTCATCGATGTTCACACCAATAAAAAGCTTGTCACTATTGCTTGTTATGATAAGCAGTATGTCTGTGCCTGTCTGCAACCGTTTCACGCTACGCAAGCCAATAGCGGTAAAATCAAGATAGCCACCCTGGTCTTCTTGTCACTGTCCGGCATGGCTCCAGCATACCTGGCCGCCGACTGTCAGCTGGTCTGCGACGAAGGTCGTCGTCAGCTGCGTTCTTCCAACTCTAGGTCACGTGTTGTCAGACGGACCTGCAGCAGCTATGGAAACAGATGTTTTGCTGCTGCAGTTCCGAGGCTGTGTAACAAGCGTCCAGCTCATCCGAGACAAACTGATATTAATTTTGAACAGTTTAAACAACTGCTGAAGACATTTTTGTTTAGTTGTTGAGAGCGCGGTGCTTTGTGGCTAACTGCTCAATTTGCGCCTTCTAAATAATCTTACTTACTTACTAAAATAACCACTTTTAGGGGGGTAGCCGTCTTTGACGCCCGCCTACACCGGCCTCCTTGAACCTAAAAGGTCGGGACTTGAACTGCTTAGACCCAAATATGCGTTTAATGCTGAAAATTTCACAAGCAGGTCGCTTTGATCTAAGATTATCTCCAGCCGTTTCGTTGCAATTCACAGTTGAAATTGCGAAAAATTGCAAAAAATTTACCAAAACTCCCTTTTTGGGGGTTCAATTCGCTTAAGGTCATCGATGTTAACAAATCTAAAAAGCCCGTCACCAGTGATATGATGTTATGTTACCAGTGTTATGATAGGCCTATGAAGCAAATCTGTACCTATCTGCAACCGTTTTCACACTATAAAAGCCAATAATGGCAAAATAACGTCTTTTTAAGGCGGGTACCCTTCTTTGATGCTTTCGTTCGAAGGGAACCCCTTCACCCAAGGGCACAAAATTTTGTCACTAAAACTAGAGTTATTGGGGCAGTTTACAGTAAAGATTTCGTAATTTTAGCTTGCACTGTTTTGATACAGATCACGAGTGTGACAGACAGACAGACGGACAGACGTCTATCATCATCATCATCGACAACCGTGGGCTCAATGCCCGTTGGTGTCTGACGCCATTCTTACTATCGCTGCCCACCGCTGCCTATCTAGGGCAGCATGGCTTAACTCCTGCAGGGTTGTCCCACACCACTGCTCAATGTCATCTGACCATTCTCGGTGAGGCCGTCCTCTTTTGTTTGAACCATCCATCATTCCGAACACCAGGGTCTTTATCTTTCTGCTG
>Ga0209367_1005526_pt1 | contig 17531 bp, 9 predicted proteins | sample WorMetLIZISLAND2_FD_187412 | JGI IMG/M metagenome (GOLD analysis project Ga0209367, IMG submission 187412) | Marine gutless worms symbiont microbial communities from Max Planck institute for Marine Microbiology, Germany - Olavius geniculatus... ... | reverse complement strand
GTTACACAGCTGGTGTATTTCTTCAATCAAGTGTGGTCCGCCGTGTTTGATCATTTCGCCTGTTATCCCGTCATTTCCTGGACTTTTGTTGTTCTTCAATTTTTTCACGGCCTTTTGTACTTCTTCAGTTGTTCTGCTTCCTTCATTACCTCCGCTAAAGACGGTGGAGGTAGTGTGATACCTGACGTTTATTTGTCGGTTTGTTGCCAGGAATACCGTACTCAAAAGTTACTGGCGAATGTGGCTGAAATTGTCAGGGAATGTTAGACTTGGTCCAACTTAGAGGTAATTAGATTTTGGTGGTGATCTGGGACAGAACTGTATAATTACCGTTGCCATATGGACGAAACCTGGGCCGAATATACTGCTGCTACCTGGAGAGCACAATAATAAGGGAAGATTGGCATAGAGTTGGCGGAGGTTTGCGCTCTGTCAATGCCCTTCTAGTTTTATTTCATTTTTATGCCACATGTGTGAGCGTCCTATAAGGTCACGCTGCTTCGCTAAATGCCAATATGCGTGTATATAATAATACTGTGTCGACTGGGTCGTAGAATTAAAGGCTTAAGAGACGGTTGCATAGCAACAGCGTCGTCTGCACGTGTAATAGCCTAAGTTCGAAGTGACATAAACGTCGGTAAATGTCAAAAAACTGCAAACTGGTTGGGGAGAGAGTCCGCTATAGCTAACTCTAAATATATAACACCAACCATATATCCCAAATATTACACCAGCTTAATCACACTATCGTGCACAGTGGAGACGGTAGACTGCACGCTTCGATGAATCCCGGCGGAAAAATGCTGACGTCAGCTGGTCTGACTTCCTCCTTGGTTTGAGAGCGTTTATAATATAGTAGAAACCCCTCATATCCGATGGGATGACTCATCGCCTAAAGGGCCTTAGGGTTAGGGTTGGGGCTAGGGTTTCGTGCAAACATCTACTTTTATACCGCAAAGGGTTAAAACCGGAAGTTATATCGTAGAACGGTCAGTGTCCTAGAAGCCCTAATGGCCGGATGGCCCTATATTTATACTACTAATATATGTTCAAAAGTGTGTCGCCGAATGCACCAAAGTAAAGCAAAACTATAATATGCGTCGTCTTAACAGTACGGGTGTTAGTTAACGAACGACCGCAAACACCACTCCCTGTGTACACGTGTAAACTTACATATAGATGGTGTCGAAAAAACGCACTGAATTTTGGCTATACGGCCAGCAAGTATATAGCAAGGCATATACGTTGCCGTCGTAGCCGCAGGCTAGTGTCGGTCAAAAGGTTTGATTGACAGCTGATACAAAGAAAGAACAGACGGCTACGCTTCAGAGCACTGAAAGCTGTCGCCGCGTTAAGCCCAAACTTTATATGCCTACTGCTAATTCGAGTCGCTGTGGATATGTTCAACAACAAGTCGTACACAACAAGTTGTACAACATCTTGTTGATCGATAAAAATGTTGTCATCTCTTCATCGGAATTCTTCTGTGACGCTTCAAATGCGCCAAATTCATTTTTGACCTGAGCTCATTTGGGAGCTTATATCGATCCCACAGACCATTCAGTCGAGGGTTGGGTAGCATTTCGCCTAATCTTTTTGATAGGCGGATCAACAACGACGACTTGCTTTGTCGTTTTTTGCTTCTTTGACAAGCTTTGTTTTGTCGTTCATCATTTTTTCTGTACCATTTTTTGGCCGACCGTAAGTAAGTATACGACGGGTGCATGTCGTCTCATTTCGCCTTATCGCATATCGCGTCGTATTATACTTACCGTAACCTTAACCCTAACTCTAACCCCAACCCTAACCCTAACGTTAGTTCGATTTTGGTTGGGGCTTTGCAGTAGACCCAACTGGAAGAGCGATTAGGCGAAATGAGACGACACCTAGTCGAGAGCAGGTGGGAAACCCGCCCACTCCATGCCAATCCAGTCTACTCGTCATCCCCGCTAGGTTTTGCTACATTGGCCACAGCTTTGCGTGGCTACGATCATCAGCACCATTCGCTCTGCCAGACACATTACGACCGCACGCAGCGCTGAGACAGTCAGTCGGCGCTCGTCCTCTATCAAGTCTGATAATGGAAGTCGACAAGAAGCTAAAAGCGCCATCGCTGCTGAATTTCTCAACATCACTCTTTCCCTGTCGACACTGACAACGCGCCGTGCTACGCGTATAGTCTAAACCACACTTCTTCGACGCGCTGTTGATGTCTTCTTGAACAAGTTCGTTTGTCCGTACGGGCTCATAACTCGAAAACAAGAAAAAAACGCAAGAAAGCTAAATTTATGCGAACGTTCCTCAGAGTATAGGAGTAACCAGTGTGCCAACTTTTATCTCAAAAAGTCAAAGTGTTAGGGTTGCGCAATGCATGCAGTGTATGGAATAGCTAGGCGGACGATCGCACAGCAAATCGGCACTGGTTTTTCAAGCAATAAATTAAGACCTTATCCTTGTGTTTAATCCACGTATATGTGACATAAGGCAAACAATATGTCGATCGAAATCGAAACAAGATCGTCAAGCCTTGCTCAAGATCAAGTACTGCTCGCAGGTAGCCGCAATCGCTTCCATGGCCAGTAATAATGCGAATGACATGCTGACAAGTTCAGTCAGTAGCATGCACACAAAAAAACACACAAAGAACCCTTTGACCTTGACCTTTGACCTTGATATTCAATAGGCTTCAAAGGTTGTCAAGATACTTGTTCGTGGAAAATTTTATCAAGCTAAAAAGCAAGTGCAGTGGTTCATGAGTTATCGTGACAGCAAAACAAACTTAGCGACGATCTGGAAAACAATACTGCCGTCGATTCAGCCGGCAGAAAATATTCTGCGCGGATGGATTGGGCATCAGTGAATTAGCTGAGACGACACGGCATTTCATCGGTCGGTCGTGAGGGGCAGATTGGCTCATTAGTCGCATCAGCCGCGTGTACGTGACAACGCACGTTAATACGACGCACGACCGGACGGTGTAAGTGATGGCTGAAAACGTCGTTATTGAAGTGAGTGCAGGACTACCAGGAGCTGACAAGCATTTTACTGTAATCATGTCAGGCCGGTTTCGTCCAATAATCTAATGCCGACTACTCGTCAGTCAATCAGTCAGTCATTCGTTTTTGCCGCGCAATGGTAAAAAGTGCGCTGTATTGCTACCGTGAGTTGTCTGTCCGTCCTCCTGCAACATTAATGTATCGTGGCCACACAGACTGGGTCAATTGGAAAGTAACTGCATGAGTAATTAGCTCAAGCCTAGGTAGTGTTTACACGAGACGATCGTCGCGGAGATCGATCGGTCGCCGCGATTCGTGGCGACTGGTCGCCGCAACTGTGCAAATGAGCACCAGTCACAGAGCGACGTGTTATTACGCTATTGATGACGTCACATTGTTTACGTTGAAAATGGAGTTAGACGAACATAGTGTCAACGATAACTAATGGAATTAGTCAAAATATGTAGAAAACTGTCGAAAACTGATCACTGCTTTGAGTTGCAGCTCGAAAGTTGTACAGTTTTGAAGCTCCTGCGATCTGGTCATTTTTCCTTTCTATGCCAATCCAGCCACTGATGGCTGCCATAGGCAATAAACTGTATATTATTATGTCCGTCCACGCCGAAAAAAATCAAGCTTATTTTTTGATTGACATAATTTGCATAGCAGCGACGATCCCGCAAGCGGGTTGTTTGAACGATCGCCTGTTCAATTGCGGCGATCGTCGCAGCGATCGTCGCCGCGACAGTCGCCTCGTATATTCACTACCGGCAACCGGTCGCAACGACCGATCGCGGCGACGATCGCCTCGTGTAAACACTACGTACATTACGGTCTTCGCTCCTCGAAGCCACAACTAAAGCGATCTATAGTTATAGCGTAACACCCCCAAATTTCGGTTGAAATAACCATGGGTTGGCTGTATTCAACAGAAAACCTGCAGTATCTCTGAAGCTTTAAAACGGTTAAAGGCAATAGGCCTACCAATGTCACTCGTTACTGTTCATTAATGGGAAGTTGCATAGGCGCTTTCGATCGGTCACGAAATCAACGACCTTGGATGACCTTAAACAGCCAATTCGCACTTTTCTGCACAAAACACGGATACTTCGGTGCCAAGTATGGCAAAACCTGAACGAAGATAGACCCGCACTGTCAAAGGCAGAAATGTAGGCCTACACAGTAAAATGTCTACGCAGCGTCGAACTATCGCATCAAAACGACTGCAGTACCAAGTGACTTCCTTGCGATGGGACGGCAATTTCTTGTTTAGACAGCCAGTTTTACGTTTCTATACGCTGTAAACTGCTGGCTTTCACAGTGCCTCAGATACGACTGTGTGCGGGATCTTTGGCATTTAGTACTCGCCTGCCAGGAAGTCGGTTCTGAATGATATCAGGACTACAACGCAACAAACTTGTCTGACCTCATGGAAATATATTTATAGCTGCGTGGTCTGACATAAGTACACCATGTTCATGTATGGAAAAACAGACCACGGCTGATTTTACATTTCACAAGGTAGAATAGCGACGTCTTTCAGATGTGGCGGGATGAAAACTTTGATGCAAATTTTCCGCAGAGCGTGTCAAAGAATCTTGATATGAAAAATCACTTCAGCTTATTCGTCTGAATCAACGACATTTCTTCCTTTCATTGCAAAAATGCCGAAATTGAAAAAGCGGGTCGAACGTCCAACTCCAGGCGAACCCTGACCCCAATCATACCGGGATACACCCTACATAAGCCCAAGCCTAAACCCTAATACTCAAGCGAATTAGCTCAATATCGGCCACGGGCCACCTGGATGTTGGCCTTTTAGACTGCAATCAACTTTTGTTTGGTGGCGTAACGGTTAGAACGCTGAACTTGCGATCAAAAGGTCGCGAGTTCGACTCGCGGTCGGGTCGCTATCAAGTTACTACTAGGACGAGTGACTGTCTGCCGACAGGTAAAAAATCTCGCTATATAACCTGTATCAAGGTCATCTCAGCCTTCTATCCTACTGGGGCCTAGGCCTAGATAAATCAAGTACCGGCCTGCATTCTTGGCTGGGGTTAAGGCTGGGTGCGTTCACCTGTGTCGGAGACAGGTACCACTGTGATCCCATATGGCAGGTGAAGGACGCTACGTAGATATGCGATGGGGGACGAGTGAAGTTTACTGGGCGCCATAGGAATACACCTAACCTAGCCTAGTTATAAGCTGCATTCATATCTGAAATCTGAGCCGTGTATAACAAGGCTACACCTAACCCTAACCCTATTGGTAGTTATACGGTATATATGTGAAATAATAGGCGCAATGTATTCCTATGGCGCCCAGTAAACTACACACTACCCGCGATGGGTTTCCCATTTCACAATCTTTTAAGTCTTTTTGATTGCGCGATGCATACACGTCATGAACAGAGCGTCTTACCTGTTAACGACGTGTCAGTGACGTCACAAGCACCTGTTGATTAACGTACAAGCCCACAGTAGGCCTACTGACTATGAACTGCTGCACTGAGAAGAATAGACGTCGACGACGACAAGGCGTCAGATAGGTAGATCTTTGACTGTGCCTATAGTCCTGTCAGAGCGCTGGCTAGTGACTAGTCATGTGGACTAGTGCGCCGAGCGGCAGCAAAACGACGCTGCAGCTTCAGCCGTCGATTGCTGGTTCCATCATAACGCCCGACTCGGCACAGCGCCTGCAGCGCACGTCCACACGCTACGCCGAGCGTCATGCGACGAACTGGGGGCAGTAGCTTCAGCGTTGGAAATGTGACGACGTTTGGACTATACTGTGAAGAAGAAGAAGATCTTACACAGACAGCGCTAGGTCCATTGCGGACGTGGGAGCTCATCCCGTTTTCGGCGCTTTCAGCCGGCGAAGGCTAAACCCAATCAAACTCAAGTCGGCCGTCAGTTAAACATGATTATAAAATATACCCGAGTAGCAAAGCTACTTTAAGGTTAATCAGCCTGACAGTAGATGATAAAGGCAAAGTGAATGATGTTTCAACGACCAAGCGTCGATTTATTACACGCCTCCGCTCACGGCAACAACCCGCTGAAATATCTCACCGTTCTGTGACCTTCGCTTTGACCCGTGACCTCCGAAACATAACCGGTTAATCCATAAAATAAACGTAGGCCTGTATTCTTTTATCAAAATCCGCCGAGCGTTTCGACCTACGGGGGTCCCATAGTTGTTGACATCCGTTCTCGTAGACTGACCTTTCACGTACGCTGCCAACGGCGCATCTTGCACATCAGCTGGCACGACTTCGTGTCCAACGACGAAGTTTTGCATCGTACCGGCCTGTTCGACGTATGAAACAATGAAGTATGAACAATGTATGAAAATACGTAAATATGAAAATACATTGTTCACAAACGAAGATTGCAAGGTCTTTTATGCAATGTCGCCAGACTTCGAAGTGATGCACCGATGCACCAGCAAACCAGATTCTTCGAATCTGCACGAAAGCGAGGGATGGTAAGTGGCCTTCATAAGAGTGGAGACCATCTACCACCTGGATCCAACAGATCTGCTGCGACAGGGGTGTCACAGCGACTGAGGTTCTGCAGCTAGCGGAAAACAAACCATTCTGGCGAACAATCGCAACGGCGGGAGGCTTCGGCTAAACGCTTCGCGTCAGATGACGTCATACTACGAGGCTGACCTTGACCTTAAACTTGATTCATCGACCTTCATAATCCAATCAGTTTATTTGTCGCCTGAATTACGTCATCAGCCAAAATTGAGTGAAATTTCCCGCATTGGCTTCTGGGATATCATGCTCACAACCTTTTCGAGACGCACAGACAGACGAACGGACAAACGGACAACGCTAAAACATACGCGACAGCCGATACCTGTTGATGACAAATAGGCATAAAGTTCAAATGTTAACCGAGCGAAACGCTGTGATCACTCAAGTTCAATCTGACTCAAATTTACGCAACTCAGCAGGCTAATTGCAGCGGCGTCGTGGGTCAAATAAAATTGGAAGCGCAGAAATTTGCAATTTTCTGACAGACAGCTGAAAATTTGCGACATAAAAAATTATTATACGGGTAGGCTACTCAAATTTTCAATTTTCTTTCTAACTTCCCCAAAATGGTGAATTTTCAGTCTGAAATTTTGAATTAAAAAAAAAAATTTTCTGACAATAATAAAATTTTCTGACAAGCTAAAATTTAGGCGGGAGAGGCAATTGCCCCTGCCAGTGGCGTTGTGGCAGGGAGGGCCCTGCCACAACGCCACTGGCCAGTTGAGCTGAGTTAAATCAGATCGGTCGCTATGAATAGGGCTTTAGTCCCCGCAGCATAACGGAACCGCTTCCCAGTATGTCAGAGGTCATGCGTCTGGCTGTCTTGTCTGAGCAGTGTTGCCTTGAATGGACCACTCAGCTGATGCGGTGGCGGGCTCCGGCGATGCTAGCAGAAGCCAGGCGTGAAGTTCAGCAGCCACAACTCAGCCGAGCATTCTCTCTTTCTCTCTTCATCTCAGCGTTATTTATGGTTTCTCGCTTTTGTACCTCGCGCAACCAGACAACGCGTATACAACTGTATGTATATTGAGTGATTTTTGGCCAATATAGGCTTCCAGTTGATGTCCATCCCTTAAACCCCGTCCTACATAGTTGCAATTTTGTTCCACGCATAATAACGGTTTTTTCGAGACATTTGGTAACTTTATACTGTCGTTTTCGTTAAGATACATTCGGTCAAAAGTGACGATGGTACTTTTTCCCATTTTCTTCAACACTTTACGAGCGCTAAGTGCATGCTACTTCCAGTGAGCAATACGACGCCATTCGCAACCCTCTAATGCGACTTGCGTGTTGCCGACCAATATTAAAGACCCGGTGCCACTAGATCTCTCTCTCTCCCTCTCCCCGTCCGATCGAAGACCAAGACTGTGACAGGGTTTCCGACTGGCCAGTTACCTGTCCAGACACTGGTCAGAAACTGGTTTTAAGTGGGCTTTGAGTACGACAGAACTAATGGAAACTGTCGGCCTTGACGCATGCCGTTAGCCTCAAGTGCACGGTTAGCATCTTCTGAATGCATTATACCGGGTGGCCCCCAAAAAACGTCCCGAACATTTGCGTGCGTTATGCAGCGAAGTTGTCAAAATGAATTAGTCGAAAGGCACGTATGTAAAGAGCAAATATCTTCGAATATGTCTAGAAATTTTTGCTTAAAACACTTACATACTGACCGAGATAGAAACAAAATAATGTTACACATCATGAAGCAAATTATGCAAACGGCTCATCATTTACGTTCCTGCTTGTACGCAGGCTATATAGTTGTGAAATAGCATATATAGCTATATATATAAATAGCTATATAGCAGTTGTGAAAAGTGTTTAAATTAGTGATAAGAATGCCAAATTTCACACACTAGCACAGTTTTTAATGGAGATCAAAATGTGATAAAGTGCCAAATGTTTAGATGAAAAAATTGTTTCACCTTTCCAGGGCTGGAAAAGCCTTATTTCCATTAGCGCAAATGAATGAAAGAATTGTAACAAACAGACCAAATGCAGTGTCAGTGTGATGCCACAATTACTAGGCAATGCTGGAGAGAGGCATATTGGTCTTAGCTGTTGTGGTAAATTACAACTGACGTATTTCCAACGTTTTCCATGTGGAAAATACAAATCCAAAAAAAATAAAAGGAAAGTTTTGATAAGGTTGCGGATCGAAACTCCCCCTTTATTTTCACTGGGCAAACTACACCCTTATCAAAACTTCCCTTATTTTTTTTACTTCCCCTATTTTTCAACTTGCACCCTTAACAAGACTTCCTCCCCATATTTTTAACTTCCCCGCTATTTTCACTTTGCAAACTACACGCTTAACAAAACTTCCTCTTCTAATGAGTCTGATATTATAGAGTCTTTCTGAGTTTAGTTTAGTTTTGTTTCGCTTTCTGCGCCAGTATGATAGTACAGAGACGTAGTCATTGAGTCGCCGCACGCAGTGCTGCCCATGCTCATGCCACACTACAATTTGGCAAGGGTGCGGGGCAGTATTAATTGCTATCACCAGAATAACTGTTTTGACCTCAAAATGCAGTTCACAAACCATTTGTCGGCCGGGCTCTACGCAGATTTGCTGGTGGAGCTTACAGAACTTGGCTGGCTAGATCCTCTAGCTGGGTGTGGGGCCCCTCGCGAAGGGGAGAGGAAGGAACGAGAATGGGAGGAAGGAACTTTGGTCTATTAACCACAAAGTTGTGTTTGCTCATTTCGACCCACCCAACATCGACAGTACAATCTAATTTTGCCATCACCGACCTTTGTTGCCATGGTGACGAAGTTTGAGACAACATAGGCTACAACTCGGCATGTGTACGAGATACATTCGAGATACTTACATCTAACAGGGAGTTGTAAGTGACGGGCAGTTGATCTTTTGGTCGGACAGTCAGTCTTTTGAGCTGGACAGTCGGTCTCAAACACGGGATTGTCGGTTTCTGGGGCCAGATGGTCAGCCGCTGTGGCCGGACAGTTGGTCCTTAGAGCTGAAGAGTCGGTCTCTGGAGCCGGATGGGCGGTCTCTTGGGCCGGATGGTCAGTCTCTGAAGTTGATGATCGGTTCCTGGGGCCAAACGATCAGTCTCTGAGATTTTACAGTCGGTCTCTAAGGCTAAACAGTCGGTCTCAGTAAATGACAGTCAGTCTTTGGGGCTAAACTGTCCGTCTCTGTGCTAGATGGTCGGTCTTTGCGGCAAGTCGGTCAGTCTCTGGGGCTGGACAGTCGGTTTCTGGGGCTGAATGGTCGATCTCTTTGACCAGATGGTCAGTCTATTCTGTTTCAAGAACCGAGCAGTCGGTCGTTAAGGCTGTATGGGTAGTCGTTTTTTAGCATTAAAAAGTGAGCTTGTGGTGCCGGATAATCGGTCTCTGGGGCCAGATAGTCATTCTCTGAAGCCTTGCAGTCAGTCTCAAGGGCGGAATAGTCGGCCTCTAGAGCGGGACAGTCGGTCTCTGTGCTGGACATTCGGTCTCTGGGGCCGGGCAGTTGGTCTCTGGGGGCAAGCAGTTGGTCTTTAGGGCCGGATGGTCAGGCTCTAAAACTGGATGCTCGGTGACTGGAGCAGGACAGTCGGTCTTTAGAGCCGGGCAGTCGGTCTCTGGGGCCGAATGGTCAGTCTCTGGGGCCGGACATTCGGTCTCAAAAACTGAGCAGTTGGTCGTTTGGTCTGGGCAGTCAATTTTTAGTGCTGGGAAGTCGGCTTGTGGCCCAAGACACAGACCATCTGGCGAAAGAGACTGACTATCTAGCACCGGAGACCGACCATCCGACTTCAGCGACCGACTATTTGGCCCCAAAGACTGACCATCTGGCCCCAGAGACCGACTGTCCAGCTCCAGAGACTGACTGTCATCCACTGAAACCGACTGTTTGGCGCCAAAGACCGACTGACCGGCCCCAGAGACTGCCCATCTGGCCCAAGGGACCACCCATCCGGCTCCAGAGACCGACTCTCCAGCGCTGAAGACCGACTGTCCAGCCCCAAAGACCAACTGTCTGGCCACAGCAACTGACCATCTGGCCCCAGAAACCGACAATCAGGTGTTTGAGATTGACTGTCCAGTCCAACAGACTAGCTGTCCTATCCTTAAACTCCCTGTTAGATGTACACATCTCGAATATATCTCGTACACATGTCCAGTTATAGCCTATTTTGTCTCAAAATTTGTCACCATGGCAAAAAGCTTTGGTGGTGATAAAATTAGATTGGCCTTATTCGATAGCCCGATAACGACATTAGATCGAAGTAAAAATGTAAATACAATTATTAAGTCAATGAGTACAAGCGAAAGATGGGAAGGGACAAACAGGCACACCGCGCCATACACTAGCTCCGCATCAGTGGTCTCGCAGTGTAAACTCAAGCCTGGCTGAGGGCTAAGAAAACGGAAATCAGCGCCGTCTTGTGGACCACCCTGATGGCTCGGGAAGAACTTTACATGGATTTCTACGTATTCGCGGAGCTCTTAGAGTGAGGTGAGAACTCTGCTCGTACATCTACGAGTAATTCTAGTTCTACGTCGTCTGCAGTCAGTTGCTGATGCGGAAATAATTACCACCAGCAATCGTCTGTACGCAATAAACCATCACGCGATGTGATCTGACGGCTGTATGCTTCCATCACCCATGTACTACACTCCTAGTCAAACCTCCGTCATAATCCCAGTCCCACATCAGAGGATTACGCTGCAAAGTCTTCTCGTTACTGCCGACGCCATGTTGTAGAGGTGCGCTGATTACCGGTACTGAAATAATGCGGTATTATAAACCGTAAGATAACTGCTGACGAATATATACGAATGGCAGTAGACGGATCAATCGAACAGTACGGTCTTGATTATTGCAGACGCGAGTGACCCATCCAAGTAGTAACCGATCCTGGCGTGTAGCAACTTCGTCGATCAAAAGTCACATGCCACAATAAGCAGGCCGTCTCCTCTAAAACTTAGACGTCGTCGAGCATCACTACAGTGTATATCTATGGTTTCAGCGACTGGTGTGTTCAATTACATCAGCAGCCTGCCAGCCTCTTCTCTCTCTCTCATCCATTAAGAACCCAGAACCGAGCGCAGCCGATTGCCACCAGGAAGCCTATTCAAAACCGCTAACGGCCAATACCACATCTACGCATGCGCCAATTAATCTGCGTCGGTGGCGTTATACATGGATCCAAACTGCTTCGAAGCACATTGGCGAATGCATCAATCAATGCCTCGTGCTGTGTTATTCGTCGGTAACGAAGTTCCATGCACTGCAGGCGAAAATCACTTCAGCCAGATATCTTCTTTACTTCGACTTCTAATCGGTTTACACGTCGACTGTTTCACGCCGACGAAGAAAACCTAGACCCAGTTCAATCCGCATCCTGATGGATGTACCGGGCCACATGTTGACGCTATTCTGCTCTGTCTGTCGAGAGTAATGTTCTTAGGCTTCTTCTCAAGTAAGGTTCATGTCCTTCAGATCTTGTCTGATGATGTCTATTCAGCTATTCCAATTGGCCGTTCGGGCTACCTGTTGTAGGCCCTTAGTTCAAACTGTATTCCATAACGAGTATTTTGATGTCCTACATCCCCGATACATGTCCCAGCCATCTCAGTCTTCTTCGTGTGACATGGGCCTACAAATAAAATGGTCTTCCTGGAATCCTTCTTCTTTAAATATGTCCCGTCTTCTCGTCTTCTTTATACACTAAAACCTAAAAAGCGCAAAAAACCCCTTATACACTAAAGGACTTGAAAACCTAATAAAAACTTGTTCCAAAAAGCTAGTTTTCCAGCCTAATAAAAACACAAGAAGTCCAGCTGTCGCTAGAATGGGGCCGACTGTACTGGTTGTCACTGACGATAAAGGTCATCCAAATCGATGATTTTTAAGTCATCTAAAACGGCGTATGCGACCCCATTCCCGGTGGGATATACGCTAGCAAGACTTATAGGGTGTTTACACGATCCAGCAAACGTCCAGCAAATGTATTCAAAATACACGTGAATTGCTGGACGTTTGCTGGATCGTGTAAACACCCCATTAGTCATTCTGTAGCGCGTGTAAAAATTTCGGGGCGCAGCGCCCTCTAGGGGCCGAAATATGGTATTCCGAAAAAGCCCATTTTATGCGTACAATTGAACCTCTAAATATCCTTAATTGGTAGACCAAAGTTAACCGAACTTTTTTCGCCCAACGCGGGAGGGAACGCTGTAGGTCAAATAGTTTTCCGATAGTGTTCCTATCCGTTTCCTATCCGTTCCGGAGATATTCGCGCTCAAAGTGGGAAGGGGTCCGAAATCGGACCAAAATTAGCGTGTTTTTCGCCCCCAAATTTTTTTTGGAAGACAGGCCCCAAATTTTTGGACTGGCGTTATAAAATTTAACATGCTTCCGAGCATGACGCAAAATTTCGCGGCGATCGGCCAAGGGACCTCAGAGATTTCGCGTTGAAAAAAAACTGCAGTAAAACCTTCCGGGAACTACCGTTCCGGGCGGCCTAAAAATGAATTTTTTGTCTTACGTGTTTTACGTGTAACCATAGCCTTGCCAACAAATGACCAATATAATTATGACAAATAATTCATCTCCTTCTAAAAGCACTCGAACGCATTATCTGATTCGCAATATAATCCATAGCGTACTGCGGTAACTCCAACTAAGAAGGCAGGTTTGCGCAAGAGAGTGTAGTGCTAATTAAGCCACAGATGCTTGCGCACTCAATTAAGCTGTAATCACTGCTTGTGATGTAGGCGCCCTACACGCGTGATCGACGACCCTCGACAGACTATGACCATAAGCGACACAGCCACGCAGAAGAAAAAAGTGAAAAAAGAAAAGTCGCCGCCGACATCGCACCTCACACGATAGTGTGAGTGTTGTAAGGACGACCTTCAAAGTCTATGGGAAAAGGCAAACTTTGACCCTCAGCAAACCAAAACCCCTAAACCGATCGTCACCAAATTTGAATGGCGTGATTACGTTGTGGACGCTTACCACCAGAATTGGATTTAAAATCAGCACCCCCAAATTGACCAGAATCCACCAAAAACATTATAAGACTTATTTGTCGAAAAACAAGGTTGGGTGACCTGTAGCCTGGACTATAACAAATTCGTAGAGTATGTGCGACTGTGGCGCTCTCTGACGAATGGAAATAAAACAGCGATGATCACACGACAAGCACCATGCAGTGTGAGTGACCTTTAGTTTGTTACATGCAGCATAAAACACTTACAAAAATATATCAAGCGGCGCGATCAGTAGAAGTTCAAATTTTATGCATTGGATTCGCATGCAAAATGCTGTTTTTGAATGATGCCTAGGCCTATAACATTCATCATCCAAAAAACAGAATGCTGTATCCAAAAATTCCTAATAAAAGAGTGTTACTGTATCTTTATTCGTCAGGTAAGAGCACCAGTCTCACTGGAGGTTTGTGCCGTCCCGTCATTAATTTTTGCAGAGCTTCAGCATAGCAAAAGCCTGTCTTAGCAGAGGGTGAGGGGTCCGTGCAACGTCCGTGTGTCTGTCCGCCTGTCCGTCCGTCTGTCACGCTCTGCGATTCTATCAAAACGGCGCAAGCAAGGATCACGAAATCTTCACTGTCAGCTCCGTGAAAGACTCTCATTCCTGGATTCGCGTTGCTTTCCCAGAAATTCAAAAGGAGTTACCGCGACCGAGGGTATTTTTATTTTACTTTCTAGGCTAACGGAAACGATCAGACCATTATTTATTCCAATCGTCGTAGATCGCGGAACAGCGAAATCGATCTAATAACATACGTTATAGTGAAACATGCAGCAATAATAGCGTGCCACACGCACGCGTGGGGAACAAAAACCAGCGGAGGAGCGGAAGCCACCCACGTCCCCGCGGAACCACCAGGCGACTCCATAAGCCTACCACGATACCACTGCAGGTTGATCGTAAAACGGTAAATGATAAAATGAGCATTATTACTATTAGACTTGTAAGCGAGAGCGACAGCGAGCGATAGCGAGCAGGCCCGTCGAGAGCCACAGTGGGGCCCGGGAAAACATTCTTGCAAGGCCCCAAAACATTTTACGGGGCCCCTCTGGGGAGGAAATTTTCCAATTTTTCATTTCATAATGGTATTTCTGGCGTACTTTACAAATTTCTGGCCGACGGTGGGGCCCCCAAACGTCGCGGGGCCCGGAGTAGCTAACCCCTCTACCCCACCTTCTCGACGGGCCTGGTAGCGAGCGAGAAACGGGACGAGCGAGAGCGAACGAGATTTTTCCTGTCAGCGAGCGACAATACAAACGAGCGAGTCAATGCGAGCGAAATTTAAAACGGCACATTATTTTTTCACGCGCGACAGTATGTAATGCTTCACTCATTTTGGCTGTCGTCGAGGCGTTTGTCTTACTCTGTGTGTCTGTCGCTCTGTCTGTCTGTCCATCGCACTTTGCAAATTTTCTGATGGAACCTTGCAATTTCTCGTTTTTGTCGCTGAGCGAGAAAAGCGAGCGAGATTTACCTGCGAGCGAGCGAGAAAACGGCTGGTGAGTCGCTTACGGGTCTAATTATTACTATACGTGCGACGCATTGAGAAACCGGGTTTCGAGGCCGAATAACAAGTACGCAGCAAGCCTAACGGTGACCGCCATTGACTTATGTGTATCGCGTTGGCGCGGGCCACGACAGCGACCGGAAATCCGCCTCTCCCGCAGTCGACCCGAACGACTGGCATAAGAGCAATAATAACGAAGTCGACGCGCTAACTGCGGCTTCACCGCTCGGCCAGGAAGATGGGCGGTCGTCGCCTCTGACGTCACATCCGGTTGGCTATTGAGCTAATTATAGCTGATGGCTGGCGCCGACACTTCCGGCCGGCCTGTGCATGGAGGCGGGATCTTATGACGTCATAAGTCACGTGACGGTCGGTGCGCTCGTAATAACGGTCCGATCGGCGGCGGTGTTCGCGCATGGCGTTCAATCGATAGGTCTATTGATCGGCAGCTCTAAACCATTTTTTAATGTTCAATGCCGATCGATCCGCGAAAATCATATCCGTCTGCTTCATAGATCCGAGCAAGAATTCTTTTACTCTCGACTGACGCACTGCCTTTGCCGACAATCTTCAATCGCAAACTTGCGTCCATCGGTATTTTTAGTTTTTTTACTATAACTTTGTCAACCGTGGTCCGTTTGCTACAAAATTTTGTACGCATAGTGTCACAGACAACGTGAACAAATGCTGCAAATCTGTTTACTATATGATCTCTACTTTCTCGTGTGTGCATATATTGTGGCTAAACCGTACGTACCGACATACGGTTTAGCCACAATATATCCACACACAAAAAAAGCAGAAATCGTAAAGTAGCCAAATTTGCAGCATTTGTTCAAGTTGTCTGTGGCACTATGTGTACAAAATTTTGTAGCAAACGGACCACGGTTGACAAAGTTATAGTAAAAAGACTAAAAATACCGATGGACCCAAGCATGGCCGCCGTCAGTCCTTATTTTAAGAAGTCTATGTAATCAACACATCGCGTTTTCTATATAAGCCGCAGAACTAAGCCTATATGTGCAGAAAAACGCCGGCCTAGACCCATAAACATGGCAAGGATCATAAATGTAAAATGTTCGAGAAAAAACGTTTAAGAACGTTGAATAAAAACGTCAGCCCCAATTTGTTCAACTTCCTGCCTAATGCCAGGATGCTGTGCTGTTGGTGCAGCATAGTTTGAACTAGAGAGGGAGAAAGGGAAAGAGAGAGAGAAAACTGATCCAATTTCAATTCAACCGTGACCAAGTATCACTGGACTAACTTGAGCATGAGTAAACTACTACCATTATAGCCTATTAATTCGTTTCTGTGGTTTCAAAAGTGTTTTTCGATAATTCTGGTGCAATTGTCAATAAAAGTTTAAAAAACGTTAACAAAATGGAAAAAAAACGTCTAAAAACGTAAACAAGAAATCTGAGCTAATGCTCATGAGACGCGCGAGAGCCTATAGCAGTTCATGTTCGCAGGTAATCTTGGTCTATCTCCCTCATTTTCGTCGCAATTCACTCTTTTGCAGCCAAAAATCGTCAAAAAATCACTAACAACCCCTATTTTTATGGTTCAAGGTCAATCAAGGTCATCAATGTTGACAATTCTAAGAAGCTCTTCGCCAGTGCTTGTTATGTTAAGCAGCATGTCTGTGCCTATCTGCAACCATTTTCACGTTAGACAAGCCAGCAGCGGATAAATAGCCACTTTTAAGAGGGAAACCCTTCTTTGACACCCGCGTGCGCAGGCCTCCTTGAACCTAGAGGGTCCAGACTTATATTGCTAAAATCTACGTTCAATGCTGAAAATTTCGTATGCAAGTTCTCTTGGTCTATTTTCAGCCACTTCGGCGCTATTCACTCTTGAAATGCATGTCGCAGCCCGAAATCGCGAAAAATTCACTAAAACCCTCTATTTTGGGGGTTCAAGGTCATTCAAGGCTCATCGATGTCGACATTTCTAAGAAGCTCGTCACCAGTGCTTGTTATGATAAGCAGCATGACTGTGCTTATCTGCAACCATTTTCACGTTACACCAGCGAATAACGGTAGAATAACGCCTTTTAAGGGAGTGCCCCTCTTTCTTCCCCTCGTTTGTGAAGACTCCCGTCACCCAGTGGCATGAAATTTTGTCGCGAAATACTACAGGGTGCGGCAGAAAAAAGTGGACCCCTAATTTTTTTCGCCGTTTTCTCAGCAACCGTTTGTGATTTTAACATGAAATTTTACAGCTTTATTTATTGAAACCTTCTACATTTAACTGCCAAGTAAAATTTGATTCCGTTAAAAAACGACGAAGTTATAGACTTTTTAACATGACCGCCTACTGATTTTTTGGCGTTCAAAAATGTTCATGCTAAAAATGCTATTTAATTTTCAAAAACTGGTTACACGTTACTGCTGATGACGTCACAGTGACGTTTTGATAAACAGCAATTTATATTGTTTATAAATTATCACTAAATTATCGTTCCTTTAAAGC
>Ga0209367_1005525_pt1 | contig 17532 bp, 11 predicted proteins | sample WorMetLIZISLAND2_FD_187412 | JGI IMG/M metagenome (GOLD analysis project Ga0209367, IMG submission 187412) | Marine gutless worms symbiont microbial communities from Max Planck institute for Marine Microbiology, Germany - Olavius geniculatus... ... | reverse complement strand
TCCCCCCCCTATGTATGTTCAGCTTACCCTAACCAGCACTGAGGAGCTACTTTTTACGACTACAAATTGACCACATTGTGTCGGAAGAGACGTGCATTCTGATAGTTGAAACTCTTCACGTAGTCGGGCTCCTAGTTTGTGTGCACGGCCTCGCTGCGACGCTGCTGCAGTGCTGCTTCCTACCGAAAAAAACCATTGTCACATTATACTGTATTATGACATTATTTCGATATTGAATTCGGTCTGTAGCTAATTTGCTTGTAATGCGCTTAACGGACTATATTTTGTGACTGGTGGGAATTAGCCGAGTAATGGCGAACGTTGGGTGGTCTTAAATTCGTCGGCGTCGCTACATAAATAATTAACGGCGGCCCCTGCACCAAGTCGCCGTAACTCAAGTCGTTCACGATTCCTTTTCTGCCACCTCAGTTGCACGGTGTCGCGTAAAATACACTGGCAAATTCTGCTTAGAAATATTCATAACTTGAATTTTAACCAGACAATCTACCGTAATAAGTTTATCCTGCTTTATTCCAAATTGTTATCCTTTCTGCGTCAGACAAAATTTAGTGGTGTTTTTGTTACTAATTTACTTTTTAGCATGCATGTAAAATTGTAAAAATCCGCCAAAAATTGTAAATAATGTGTTTTGGTTATTGACACTTTTGTATATTATTTATGCTTTCAAGTTTTTTTGCTTTATTTTGTTACGGGTTTCACTATTATTTTGAAAATAGTCGGATATAGTCAAAGTAAAAGATAACTCTGATCGATTGATTCATTGCTTTACGGACTGTTCGGCTGCTTTGTTGTTATGCAGTGAAACCATAAATTAATTTTATTCAAAGTGAAAAAATCATCAAGTGATGTCTTTTCGGAATAAGGCTTATCGAAAAAGAGATCGCCATCACGTGTAGGCCTACTGAAGATTGCCGGTGAAATACGACACCGAAGATGTTTTATCGCGGCGCGTGTACGCACGCGCTGACAATTTGCGTCACCTTGTCTGGCTGGACTGTATAGTCATTGCAGCAGCAGCAGCAGCCGCAAAGAGGCGCCAGTAGCAGGTGTATCGGCGCTGGTGACGGCCCGCTGTCTGCATCACAATGTAGCGATAAATATTCGATAGCTGCAGTGCGCACTTCTTCGGTTTTCTTCTTCGGCGTCTCTCCAATGGAGATGATGGGGCCCTAAAATTGTAATACACTTTCGTTTAGAAGCTACACGCGTATAGCGAAATAAAGTTGAGCCACAATAAATGCGATGGCTCATAGTCTGTAAGCCACAGTAAAATACTGAGCGTGCTTAATTACGGTTTTAGCTTAGTATGCTTAGAAGAAAAGCAACAGAAGCCCAGCTATCGCTAGGAAAAGCCGACCGTACCGCCTACGTCCGAAACCCAGCGTCCGACTTCCAGTCACGGAGAGAAAGCGATTTGTCAGAAGTGACACAGTTCCATGCACGCTATGTTAACGAAACGCTGTCTCGAAAGCTACAATAAACTCTAGTATAACAGACATCGCACTGATCATTTTGCCAGGCGACATAGATAGCTACAGTTTCATGCAGGTGGTCATCTTGCGAGGTGATATAAACATCTACAGAGTAAATTAACAAATAACAAAGAGAATATCGGACGCAGGTTTTACAAATATTTCTCACAATAAAAACGCCATGCGCGGGAAGACACGCTACAGCCTATACAGTTCCTGTTGCAGTACTGACCTTCAAGGTCATTCAAGTTTAATGATTTTTATATCATTTGAAAGCCAATATGGGACTTCCTAGTTCATATTAATGATCAATAGCAACCTAGGCCCTATCTCGCACCGTTTAGCCGCAAAAGCACGTAACGGCTTTCAAAGTCATCCAAGGTCAATAATTTTCATGTAATCTGACTGGGCGTATGCCACTTCCTGTTAGAGATAATTAGTAACCTAAGCCGTATCACTCACCGTTTCCGAGATATGGCCAGTTTTCCGTTGAAAAACGCACATTTTTCTACCCTTTTTTTCATTCAACCCCAATTTCAAAATGTTCCTTTTGGAGTAGTTGGCTGAAAATTTACATGCTCAAGTTAATAAAACCCATGAGTAATTATTCGTATAAATTTTTTTCCCTACGCCCTACCCGTTAGCTCCAATACATCCGTTACAGACGACAGACGGACGGACAGACAGAGGGACGACAACTCATGCCAATAGCTTGACCTTTACCAAAGTACGGTCAGCTAAATATTGAAAAATGGAACTGTGCTAGATTATCAAAACTTAACGCCGATAGAGATGGTGGTTCTGTCGGAAGAAGTACGGTGTATGGTGTATTTGAATCGTCGAGTCATTGCCCATCACCATTTGGTCGCCTCATCGAGCAGCGCCTAGGGCAAATGTTCCTTCCATTCCTGCGGACTCGCTGCTCGGTTGAGGCACCGACAAGCTGACTGCTCTGGGTGGGCTAGTTAGGCCGTGTCTGCGGGTCTGTGGTTCTTGTGCGACGTACCAGCGTCATCTCAGCCATTAGACGGCTCCAAGTGCTGGTCGTCGGTCGTCGTCGTCGTCGTCGCGAGGATGAAATAAATCAACGTAATTATAGCACAGCTCGGCGGCCTATAGCTACGATACAGACTGGTAATGCGAGCACAATTAGTTACGCCCCCCGAAATGACGAACGACCGAAATTAATGCGCTTCCATTAGGAGCATCGCTGCAGCACTCGCGCTGTCGATGTCGCAACTCGCAGCCTAGCTGTTCGGCGACACATTTATTCGTAAGAACTCAAAATTGCACTGCAACTGCATGCACTCGGAAACCTCTTTAGTACGAATGTAACCATCTCAGTAGCAGTTATAGCACTGCTGGAGTGGGTAAGCGAGTACGCCATATACCACTTTAGACAGTGTTGTGACTGTAACCATGCTCAGATTGCATAGACTTTACGCCGTCGTTTGCTTTGTGACACACGACTGTAGCCAAAAGTTGTGAAAACTGTAGCAGTGCAAGCCGAGTGTGGTTTAAAGATAGAGAATAACACTTTGCAGTGTAAAAGCACGGAAAAAACGGAGTAAAAATTAGCGACGTGCTTGACAGCTGCAATGTAAAGCCACAGCGGTATTCCGCGCGGCTTCTGTCAACACCATTAGTCAATGTGTAGACAGCAAACGAACAGACAGCGGACAGAGAATCTGGCAGCCACAGACACGCTGCCTGAATTTAATGGACCTATAGCTTATAGTTAGCAAGCCAATAAAAGTAAGCGAACGCATCGATGATCATTATGCAGTTCGGTGTACCAAAGCAGAACACTTTGTTTGAATGTGCGTGTGTATTGTGTTTGTGCGTGCAGAAAGTTCGATGTCAAAAACAAGTAATTATTCATCATACGCGAAGGATCGCTTTCCCTACGGTGAGTTTTATTTTTGACAGCATATTAGTAACTGGTTGTGTGTTTTGAGCGCCAACGTCGGGTTTGAATGTCTGTGCGTTCGAACTTCGATCATGCATATACTGGAAATGCAACGGTAAATTGACGAGTTATTGAAATCGATCTACTCGTAGGCTTAATAAAAAATAACAAACAGAAACGATCAGATATCTCAGTCCTCCGCCGAGAATGATGTGCCACCTGCCGAATGCAAACGACTTAACAGTCGCATACTGCACGCAATATAGTTTATTATCTATTTTGTTCCGTTTCCAGTTAAATTCGTTTTGCTGTGTAATATGTTGTTATTAGTATTGTTGTGGGTAGCGAACCGGTGACACGGTAGCCTATTTATCTTCGCCGTGGCACTGGCCGCTCGTACTCGGCAGTCAAGGCGCGTTTCCGGTCGATCGTCGTAATAATGTAGATTTACAGCGCCTCGACACTCCATCAGCCCTTGTCTCCCGCCCTCTCTTGTTCAGCCGTCAACTGACCTCCGCAGGCGCCGCTGACTTCTGGTCATTTCTGTGGGGGCGACGTCGCATTTTTTTCTCATATCATCTCTTCTCTCGCTTTAACTTTCTTTTTTTTCTTTTACGTTTTATCTTGTCTTTGTTTTGTTTTTGTTTACTCTCTAAATTTAGGTACGATCTGGCTGCGGGATTTCGGAGATTGCGGTGAGCTTCTGCAGCCCAATAAAGAAACAAAATTGTCTTTGTAAAGTGATAAAAATGGCGCATCTTCAGTCTTTAGAATTACCAACAATTGTTCGGCGATCAGGAGGCCTATATTTCACTGCTGAGTCTGGGCGCTAAGGTTGAGATGCGAAGATTGACTCAGTGTATACGGTTGTAAAAAGCTTCAGGAATCAAACGCCTTACGAAGTTGATGCCTTTACTGGCCATTTATAACTCTCGTGTCCAGTCCGGGTCCGGCCCGTGTCCATCATCTGGGCACTGGGCTAGACTTGGCTCTACTACGCGGATGTCCGGAATGTTACGATGAACAGATTAATGCTATCGTATTTATCGCGGCGTCTTATTTACTACAGTTTGTTGTAATAATTCCAGCAAATCTGAACCGACTTAACGATGACTTTAGTACGTTAAAAACCGGAAAACGTTTTCGCGCACCGATAGTAAAGGTACCTTTTTAACTCTAAATGTATAGGAACGTGCCTGCACACGGAATTACCGGACGAAAAATAACGAGAACGGAAAGATAGAGTAGCGTGGCGTCTCACCGCGTCGCCGTTTCACAAATCGTCACCGTTCAAGACAGACGCTAACTCCCAGGTCAACAAATAATCGCGGCGGATCCACGGCCCGTGTTTGAACAGGGCGCTGGTTACGCGAGCGAGTAGACTAGAGGCCGGGCCGGGCAGGGGTAGTTGTCCAATGTCGCCGATTGGTTTTCCGTGTGACTGGTGCCGGCCGTCAGCGAGCGACACTGATAAATTTCATCATATTGCACGCTTGTCTGCCGCCCGCTGGACACAGTTCATCGATGTGACGACTGACCAAGCTGAATCGTAAAATGTACACTATACGCGGCAGTGTTTAGAATTTCAATGCTGAAGTGATAACAAGCTAGTGACTATACATGCTGCCGAGTTCTGACGATCTGCTGCAGTGCTGTGCTGCATAATACCCCGTTTACACGAGGAAGCATACATGAACCAAACATGAACCAAACATATTCAAAATACACGTGCACGACGGGTGCTCTAAGTTTGCTTCAGGTTTGTTTCCTGTTTGCTTCATCGTGTAAACGGAGTATAGGCATAACTGTGCATGTACTAACTCTCTTTTACCAGGTTCTACCAAGCAACAAATTCATGATTCTAATTAGGTCAGTATAGGCGTATCTAGAGATTCCAAATTGTTCTGTTAGTTTACCTGAGCATTATTTTATTCCACAGCGTTTCTTAACATTACTGACTTTCGTTTGTAAGTATTTACTGTGTTTTTCGTTTTTTCTTTAATTTTTTTGTCTCTGCTAGATTTTATTTCATTTCTACCTGAGTGTTTACGTATATTTTTGGAAGTTGTTAAAGATACAACCATCGTTTGCTTGAGTGATTCTGACAGTGGCCTTGAACTGGCGCTCAAGGTTACATTTAATGGTTTTACAATGCATCTTCTATTCCGTTGCAAGACTTTTCGCCAAACAGTGGCGGACGCCACTCTGCTTTTCATTTGACGTTGTTGCTGTTTGTATTAGTGCCTATTCTATTTTACAGGGTGGGCCAAAAAATCGGACCTGTTTGAGCGTTGATAACTCAGCGATGGTTACCCATGGAAAAGCCTGTGATATGTCAAAAGTTTTAAAATGTTGTAGACAAAAAGGGTCCAACTTGCATAGCAAATCATTTAAATATTCTTTGCCCAATTTGCATAAATTTTCATTACCCCTGAAATTAGGCATTTGCTTGCACTCCCATGTGCCCGAGTTTATCGAACTCAAAAACTCACTGCTGAAAAGTCCAGATTTAAATTCTGTGAATTATTCAGTGTGGGGTATTGCAACAGATGGCACGGCCACAAAATTTTAGTAACTGACCAGCAAAATCGTGTGCTAATCGAATGCTAGGCTCTGCTGATTCTGAACACATTGACTCCAGCGATCGATCAGCTGCCTAGAAGGACTGATGACGGTTATGAATGCAAAAACTGGCCAACTGCCTATGTCGAATTTCATCTAAACTCAACGTATGTGTTAATGATTGTTAATATGTCACTGTATGCTGAATGAAAATCAACTTAAATTCATGCGTTACTGTCAATTTAACCTGATTTTAGGGGTGGGCAGATTTGTGTAAATCAGGCAAATAATATTTAAATGCTGAGACATGCAAGTTGTACACTTCTTTTGTACACAATTTAGAAACTTTTGGCGTATTACGCGCCTTCCATTAATAAACATCGCTAAGTTATAAAAGCTCAAATATCCATGTTAAATCCATGTGTTACAGTCAAATCTGGCAGAATTTCGGGACTGACGAATATTTATGCAAATTAGGGAAAGAATCTTTAAATGCTTTACTATGCAAGTTTGTCGTTTATTTTTTACAGCATTCCGAAACTTTTGATGTATCACGCGTCTTTCTACCACTAACCATCGCTGAGTTATCAACGCTCAAACAGGTCCGGTTTTTTGGCCCACCCTGTATTAGTGAAAAATTTTATAATAGTTATAACCAATGCTGCTGATACTGATGGTAGGATTGCCGGTTGCTGTGGTTACCGGTCTGCTGGTTGGAGTGCTACTCGGAGTCGCTATGTTAGCTGTCGTCATCGCCTGCCTCAAACGGTTTGTGCCCGTATACGTATTGTTTTGATGATAGTCTTTATTTTGTTTTATCATGATTTGGAGTGTACTATGCGTATTTCGTGACTACGATCGACAATGTTTTTGCCTGGAAATGCGTGCTATAAACAGACCCTTTTTTCTCCTGCAATGACGCCACCGCGTGCATAATATTAACAGTGTGGCAAACGTTTTAAAATAGAGTAATTAGTCAACTTCGCGCACTGCTCAGTTGTGCAAAAAAGATCACGGATCGCACGTTAATACAGCACGTTGGTTGGCGAATAAAGATGTGTATTGGTTAAGACTCATTCATGAATGCTTGTCGTTTATTATCGATGCTTGTTTTTTTCACCGTTTTTCCGTGAAACTTATTTATTTGTGAATCGTTTATTTGCCTCTTCAATGACGACTTGCTGTAAAACTCATGTGTGCTGGTGGTGTGAATGCAGACGCAAGATTCCGACGGCGCTGCAATGTTCGAACGACTTCATCAATGGCACTCCGATGTTGTCCATGTCAGCTAGCAGCGCTTACGGCTCGGCTTCAGACAAGTCGGCGTCCTGTCGACGAGCAGGGCACCTTCACCCTGTCTCAGGGTTCCTACGCTTTGTCCCAGAGCTTCCAGACCCTCCCCGGAAGCTCCTAGACTCGTCCCGAGGGCACCATCACCCTGGAGGGGGTCTGGGAGCGGCTGGGAGTGCGGCGCTAGTGACGTGTCCCGAGTACGGCTACACTCACATCTGCGGCGGTCCGCCGGCGGCGCTGCTTACACGGTCCTGCAGTCACATTCATCGACGCCGATCCATCTCGTCACTGGACCCCTTGGACGCTGTGGACACGGACCCGGGAGCTAGGCCTGGTGCCGGGGCCGGCCCGTTCGAGCGGCCAGCGGGCTCGTGCGAGCGACCCGTCGGCCCGTACGAGCGGCCCGCCGGCGTGACCGTTGATCGGACTGGCTGTGGTCAGCCGTCGGCAGGGCTACTTCCACCGCCGCCACCACTGACTGCCTACTGCCATGACTTGGACCTAGTCTCGACCGCCAACGACGCTGCAGACGACTCGTCTTCGTTCAACTGGCCCAGTATCACCGCCTGATGCACGCTGCTGCCGGCGAACTAGTTTCACTTTCGGTATCGGCTGGGCATTTTCCGACGTCAGCGATCACCGGCGGAATAATTCGGATTACGTACAACAGTCCGCGTAGGCCCATATAGGGACGTGGCGGGCAGCCGAGTATGTAATTTACTTAGTTAACAGTCGACCTAACAGACAAGTGCACACAGACGATCAGTGGAAAGATTTGCAACTTGCGATTAAAATGGGCTACGTTCTGAATATGACGCTTGCTTACACAACAGTAGACATACAGAATTTTGGCTACGCGATTAATTGCCAATTTGTGCGAAAATACATACATATAGGATAGGTCTATGAAATTTCCGTAAAAACCGTTTTAATGTTCGAGTCACTCGAGCGAGAAACATTCATAAGAAGAAGTTATTCATCAGAAGAATACTTGTTCGAGTACAGCGTTGCATATGACCGATAAAAACATTAGACTAGTTTTTCGTGCATCCAACCGTGTAGGGGCCTAGCACACGGTCAAGTCCCACAAGTCAGCTTTGAAGACAGCTCCGCTCAACTCGACGTGCGACGTAGAATGTCATCAAAAAACGTTGTAAGTTGTAACTTTAGTCTAGCATGACTTCGACTCCCAGAAGACGTTGCCACGATCTATCAATCTGACAGATGTAATTAGACTTACATTTATAGGCATATGAGCACGTCTGCAGTATTTTGTTACTGGAACACCGCCTACTCACTCAGTCTCTGTCGTACAACTAAGACTGTCCGCATATTGTGCGAGACGGAACAATAACAAAAATAAAACATAATTCTTTTGTAGCTGTTCTGTTTCTGTTTTATTTTAGGGCCGTCTATATTTTGAAGCAGTTAATTGCTTTTAACGCCAGTAATTTTTAGATTATACGAGTATAGTTTGTCTTTGCCTTAAGTGCCATAAAACGGGCTAAAAGTGCTTACGGGGAAATGTCTTGCCCTGCGGCGAAAAAATGTTTAGTTATTAGTTAGCGGGAAAAATGTGTGTTTGGGGAAATCATTCCTAGAAATGTCAATTGCTCAACAGTTATATATGTTATAGCTGTTTTTATTATTTAGGCCTAAACATCAACACATTATTAGTAAGTTAGTTGTGTGTGTTAAGAATGTTTAAAACAGAAAAATGCACAAACGTTTAAAACTAAACGAAGACGTGCGCAGTTTCTGTTGCATTTTGCGAAAACTGAAAAGTCTGACAAATGTAGGCTTAGGCTAGTTGACATTCTCAGTTTTCTATGAAGTTTAAGTGAAGTTATACATGTAGGCGTATTGATTGACAAAAAATTAAACGAACGTCACTTTTATGCAAGGTAAAATAATATATTGAAACAAAAAGTCAAAAACTATTACAAAATTAATATAACATTTTTTTTCATTTTTTTGTTAAATAGTAGATAGTAAAAACAGTCGTATAATATCCCAAAGCTTACTAACAGTGCAACTTTAGAATCGGCATTTCATTTGTTAGAACTTAGAGTTTGCGTGATCACGTTTAAAACCATAGTTTACAACGACGTTAATAAAAGCAAGCAGGTCTTTCATAAGCCTATAGGCCTAAAATAAGAAAAGTGTTCTACATGAGGTGCAATCAAGTGCATATAATGAGTGACCGTAATAGGCCTAAGCGTTGACGGAATTGTTTTCGAAGTACAAATGTAAATGTTTATTGCATAAGTAAACATGATGTTTTCTCTGGACTTCTGGCGCCCTAAATGTATATAAAAAGAGACGTTCGATGTAGCATTTGTCGCCACCAGACGACAACCAGGAAGCGTTACATCGATCTCAAGCCAGCAGCTGAGTGCTAAGGCAGGTGTATTGGATTCTATTCTACCCAGCAACAGCAGCAGCAGTAGGCGTCCACCTGTCTGGCCTTCCGCGTGTGGGCGCGTTGTCCGTGGTTACGTACCCCTCGACGCCATCTAGCCAGACGTGTTTACTATCTGACGAAGGTTTAGCAATGTGCATTATGCGCATTATGATTACCACAATGACCGCTTACGGCGCAAGAACAGGTAAACATAAAAAAGTTGTTTATTATATTACGCTGCATGATTTGTTACGATACATTACTTACGAAACCAGAATTTGGGGGAAAACTTGTTAGGCTTAACTGGCTTCTACAACAGACCCTGTAGATTGCGTTCGCATTCTTCGCGCAGCTCACGAAAGTTTAATTCGTGTACCTACTTATTTATTGCGACTAGTTTGTGTTGCCTCTGTGTAACTAGTTGATAAAGACTGCTAACAACGTAGCGAGGAAAAGTCGTAAAACAATGAAACAACTGACAAACAAGATCTTGGTCAGAGAAGCTGTAGCAGATGAAAAAGTCGTGCGAGTACATGTATGAAACCTATAATATTTGTCCACCGTACTTGACGAAATGTACACGAACAAGAAAGTACGATCAAATCCGGAAATTTGACCAAAATGTCTGCCAGAGTCAGACTTGCCTTTCTAAATATATTTGGAGTCGGAGCCGAAATACTGAACACCATCCGTAAATACTAGAAATTTGGGGCAAAGCCCAGCGTGAGACCGCCCAGCGCCCTATGTCCGATTGGGGGAAAATTAGGGGGAAAGGGGTGAAATTTCCCCGGCAGCAGTCACGTGGCTCGAACTCAAATGCATTAGCATACGCAGAATGCGCATTGTCGACTTAGGGTGGGTGAACATGAGCGCTTATAACTTTGTTGGTAGTGGACCGAAGTTCACAAGTTTTTTGTTCAACGCCGGAAAGATCGCTCTCGTTAACGCCGTCTACAGTTTGTCGTTATCTTCACCCGTTCCAGAGATATTTGCGCTCAAACTCAAAAGTTGTTGTAAATCACGCCGAATTTTGGACTTTTTTTGCCCTCCAAAATTTTAAGGGGGCGGTGCCTCCCAAACCTTGTACACAATTTATCATGCCTAAATAGTGACACGTCAAGTGCCAAAGTTTCGAAGTTATAAGCGCTCTTTTATTACATTTTAAGCCATTTTTTACCCCTTTCTGAAAAAAAAATTGTAAGGGGACCCTTGTCTTCGATGTAAGGTGCGCTTGTAAGATTTGGTCATTCTCTAGCGCGTGTAAAAATTTGGGGGCGCAGCACCCTTTAGGGGCCGAAATATTTTATTTCGAAAAAGTCGATTTGGGTGGGTACGATTTCACCTCTTAGTCTCCGTGATTGGTAGACCGAAGTTCACCGAATTTTTCTCACCCAACGCGGGAGGAATAGCCATACAAAATGTATATGACCGATTTTAAATATCTTCATCCGTTCCGGAGATATTCGACGCCGAACTTTAAAGTCGTCCGAAATCAGGCGAAATTTTGCATGTTTTTGGCCCCTAAAATTTTTTGTGAATGGCCCTTAAAAATTTTGGACTGGCATTATAAAATTCACTTTACTACAGATTATCGTGCAGAATTTCTCGCCGGTCGGCCGACGCATCTCGGAGATTTCGCATTGAAAGGAAGAAAAAACATCTGCAGTAAAACTTAAGCCCGCTCCGCATGCTATCGCTTCCGGGCGGACTAATTATTGACACATTTAAGTCCTAATGTGTGCATGTTGCATGCGAAGACCGTTGGTGTGTATGACGGTATGTAGGAGTAGAAGAAAGATGAAAAAAGCGAGAAAGTCGCGGTCGAAATCACCGGCGAAGCGTGTCCGGTTTAATAACGGCGCGGTCAAGAAAGGCGTAGTGGTGACGTGGCCGATGTCACCGTCAGGATACGTGCAGGTTTTCCGTCAATCGCTCGGAGATCAACGAGTGAACGATTACCACGAGTTTGTCAACGTTCTTTCCGAGCTGCGCCGATCCACGGCAGCTACCGACACACCCGACGACGATTCCACGACCGAACACATCATTTCGCTCATCGAACGCGCGATCTCGCTGCTGGATGGCCAGGCCGAGTTAATCGCCGGGCTGAGAATGTTTCTGCCGTCGCAGTACTACATCGACGTGCAGCCAGATGCCGTCGTCATAAAGGTAGGCCTACATAAGGATCTGAAGTAAGTAAGTAAGTAAGTAATAAGTAAAAAGTCAAAGTCAGTTTATATAGCGCATCAACGCATGAACAGTCTTAAATGCGCTGTTCATATCAGTACTCTTCTTTTAGCCTTTATTCATCGTGCTGTGTGTGTGTATGCGTATGTGGCCTCGTTTCGCGTCTTCCCGTTCCTCGCCCGTTTGTCCGCCGCGTACGGGTACTGAACAACAAAAAGTTGCTGAAAAAAACAAAATTGGTGTGAACGTTTTTCCGGGACAGGAGTTACTAATTTGCCATTTTTGATTTCACTGGGTATAAGGTCGATGTTGCAGTCTGAAGTAGGCCTAATGCATAGGCCCTATCGCACGATGCTTGGCAAATTTGTAACTCTTAACTCGGCAACTAGACGGATGACCCCTACCTTTTTTGTTTCTTGCTCTGTGTCATTAAGCTTACCTCTGACAAGTAAGTTATTTGCAAAATTAGATAATTAAAAAGTTACAAACAAGTTTCGGTGCAATTTTTTGGGTATTAGGTATGGCCCAAGAACGAAGTGGTTACACTTTTGGTGGCGATCCGGATTCTTTCGTGGACTCTGTATCATCTGAGATTTTGTTATCATAAGATATACGGCGTAAACTGACTTCGCTGTGCTCGCCAGGTGGCGGCACCATTCTCGTTGGGCGGAGGTTTGAGAGCTTTGGTCGCTTTTGGTTTCGTCATTTCGGTTGTGTTATTGACGTGGCAGGTGTACGAGACGGCGTCCAACAATCACATGGTGGACACCGGACACAGCAGGGCAGCAAGAGGCGTTGGCAACAGTTTCGTTCAGATTGCTTCAGCACACACTGCTCCAACGCCATATTTACACGAGTCACGTCATTCACGCACAGCATCCACAGGGTCATCGAGCTGTCCGACCGGAAGGCAGTCCACCGTAGCTCGAGGTACGTTGACCCAGACCGATGGCGTTGGTAGTAGGCCCACCGTCAACACGGCAGCGGGTCAGGACAGCGTCAGTTACGTGTTGGACGTGAAGCGAGCACTGACTTTACAGCCGGCCGTCTACCGCCAATTCGTCGATCTACTACGCCGCTACCATGACAACCACCGGCGTCACCACGGCAACCGGCACCATGACAACCAGTGTGGTGCCGATCGATTAAATCTGGACGCCGTTCGTCGTATCGTCTATCTGCTGCGAGCCAGTACACCGCGGCTGGTACTCGGTTTCAACGACTTTCTACCACACGGATACCGGATATGCATGTTGAACCAGTCCACATACGTGATCGAGTACCCGGATCACGTTAGTGGAATGATTGGCAGGATAATCGTATGACTGCAGTCAGAGCTGCTTGAGGCGTTGTTTTACTAGGCCTATGCAATAATACGTCACGTTTGAGTGACTTCGTGTTGAATAAAAAAAAGAGAGTTATCATCATAGAAAAACAAAGTTCCGAGAAGTCCGCGGAGTTTATGCCGTGACAGTTATTTATTCTTGCACTTTATAATAGCCTATATTCTTGCGCACCTGTGGAAATGGGTACTGATTACTGTGAAAATTTTACGATGTTCTCGAATAGTAATGCTGTTTTTTTAAAGTTTCAATAAAATTTCCACACAATTTATTATTTATTGCAGGCACGTGTATAAAACTTTTACAATTCGACGAGACGCCATAACTTTTGCCCAATGAAACTTCGGTGAAACTTTGTAGTTTAGTTGTTTAAAAACTGCATGAATTTTTTCATCTATATACGCATACGTCACTTGATTGTAATTATGTGCCAAACGATGATCTCGCACAGGCATGATTCTACGTTGCTGTACTTATGATTTGCCGTGTGTTCTGATATCAGCTACAAGTTTTTTTAGCAAACAAAGATTGTGTTTACGACGTGTTATGTCGCTTGTGATGTACGTAAAACAGAACAAATATCAGTTCTACAACGTTTTGATCAACGACTTAAACTCGGTCTGAAATACCTCTTTTTACCCTTTCTTTCGCACTTTTTTTATTATTTCTATCTACTGCCGTGTAATTTTCTTCCCCAGACGGAAACTGACTTCTAAGACGAGGTGTGTGGCGTGGGAAGAAATGCGAGCTGTTCTGACAAGATGGAGCGCGGGGTAAAGTTGCAGAAAAATTGAATCGGCCTGCAGTGCTTCGTGACTATAATTGACGAACTGCGTACAATTAAACTTCAGCCCAATGTCACAGCCACTACAAATACCAGTGTTGATACGTCCAGTATTTTCAAAACTTCATGCCCGCGAAGCATCTTTTGCATTAGGCTATACTTTGATTCTGTCGCCTTATTGCTTGACGACCCGGCATTCGTACTGTTCGCAAAAATAAAACGATAGGCTATATACGGGTCCAGTCTCATCAGAAATTCTATCTGGCTTAACTTGCATAAAATATGTTGATGTTAATGTATTAGATTTTGCTATATAGCCCTTTCGCGTTTCACTTCCCAGGACTGTTTCTCAGACGTGCTGTCATTTGCAACAAGACGCCACCCACTGTATCACAGCATCAAATGCATTTCCTGCAAGTTAAAAAATTAAAATGGCCCTATAAATGCATTTGCATATCAAAAATCTATCTAAATGAGCTTATTGCATCTGGCACAACAAATGACTAAACTGTAAAAAACAATCTAAAAGAATCGTTAGCTTAGTAGGCTTACCCTTACATAAAGAAGACACGGATCGCGTACTGACGCCAGAGTAAGTAAATGCAAACATAACATGAGCAGAAAACGGCATCAGCAATATTGTAATGCAAATAAATATATTAAAGAAAAACTCTAAAATTAACAAAATGTGTTAAAGATTAGTAACAACTAGTCAGCAGTTTGTGGTAAGAGACGATTGAATCGACGACGTGCGAAGAATCTGAGGCGGCACTGAAGAGCGATTGAGAACTACAGAACATCGCGACGCTTGGCGATGTTGTATACGCTCAGGTGATCATAGTCGGTTCCTGTCAGTACACAACAGATATCATCATCATCATCATTCTGTTTACTACAGATAACTACGTATCATCAGAAGCAAGTTGTAGTAGCTTAGTAGTAGTTTAATGAGATACGTCAGCCGCGCACGATTGTGTACAACGAACAACCTAAAGATAGTAGGCCTATATGCCATAAAGGTAAATGAGAATTTTACAGTTACACCTACAATTGCAAGAAACCGAAAAATCTAAGTAAAACATGATTTGAGAAATTTCAATTATTAATAGACTATTAAGTATTAATTATAACATTGTGTGGTAACGTATTCGGGAGACAGGCATAGAGGTTTGGCAAAGACATGCGCCAGCATAAGTTCCATCTACGTCATATCTAGCTTACATCTACGTTTAAATTCATATTTAAGTGTAGCAGCAACACGTAATGCTAAGTCGTGATTGCGCAGTTAATTAGCCAAGTTAAATTGAAAATAATTCAGTATACACTTGCGCGTAATGCACCGTTCGTATACTTTTTAACGATTTTCTCTCGAACTTTGTGCTACTTTTTTGTCGTAGGCTTAGGCCTATGTTTCAAAATTTGACCGAAAAGATTGTACGTTGTTTACGTGCTAGATGTTGAATATCGTGCTCACGTCGTTCACGCACAGGTGGTGCTCTTTTTACAAGCTATTTGTACTACTACGATGCGATGGTGAATAAAAATAGTGTATATATAGATTACGTCGTCCGGGGAAGTGGTGTCGGCGCTCGTCGTGCTCTTTGCTGTGGATCAGCCAGTCGCAGCGTGCTACTGGTTCAGTGTCGGGACAGAGGTTGGCGAACACGGTGCTGCGGCTCTGGTCCGGCCAGTGCTTGCGACGTCGACGCAGCCACGACTCGCGCGGCATGTTCTCGACACAGCACCAGGTCTCCGTCAGCGCGCTGGGCACTTCGTCCTTGTCGACGACCGGCGGAATTTCGTCCTCGACGACCGTCTCGGTTTCCTTCTCGCCGCTGTCACTAGACGTCAGCGCCAGACTCTGCTTGACAGCCGGAGCACGGGCGGACGACGCACCGCTCGGAGCCACACCGCAAGAGCGCTGCACTACAGACGTCGCTTTGCTGCTGACCGCTGAGGTCTCGGACTTGACGCTCTCCACCAACTTCTCCTCTGACTTCTTCGCGCACTGCAGCATTCTGTAAAGCCCAAATTCCATTACGCCGATTTTGCGCCGCAGACTTTGTGGCGGACACAAATCATGAAAGTCTGCGACACAAATCAGGTCGCCGACTTTCACGATTTTTGTCCGCGAATTTATGATTTGTCGGCCGGTCTAAAGTAGGATACCCGGATTTAAGCAACATGACATATCTCACTACACTCATAATGAATCTTTACATTCAATTTTGATGTTTCAATGGTGAACAATGCAGTTATTACCTTTGCCAAGGAGGTTATGTTTTTGCCGGAGTTTGTTTGTTTGTTTGTCTGTGTGTTAGCAAGATAACTCAAAAAGTTATGAAATGATCTTTCTGAAATTTTGTGAGAAAGTCGGGAATGGTTAAAACTACAAGTGATTCAATTTTGGGGGTAATCCGGAAATTTGAGCTAGTGCTCACGAGACGCGCGGTTCCCTCGGATAAGGGATACCGCTGCCAATATGCCATATATGGTAATGCCGAACGACATGTCGTTGGCGGAGGTCTGCGGTCTCTGACTGCTTTTTCAGTTTTAAAATTTATCGACTTTATAAACCTTCAGTACTTTATTTAAAAATTGCAACACAACGCCATTATACCACAGGGCAGCTATTTTTACCTCCGCCAAGGAGGTTATGTTTTTTGCCGGTTTTTGTTTGTTTGTTTGTTTGTTTGTTTGTTTGTTTGTTTGTCTGTTTGTCTGTGTGTTAGCAAGATAACTCAAAAAGTTATGGATGGATCTTTCTGAAATTTTGAGGAATGTCGGGCGTGGCATAAGCTACAAGTGATTCAATTTTGGGGGTGATCCGGCAGGAATCCTGGATTCTGGATCACTTTGAAATTTTCGCTACCATTGCGTTAAAGGGGGCATAAGCGAAACCGCTGGCAAAGCGAATATGGTGACGCCACCTGGCGAATAGCTTTGCCTTGGCGGAGGTACCTGCGAGCTATGATTGCTTTCTAGTCTGTTTACATTTTCGATAACAATTGTGCAAATAAACTAACCTTAACCTCGAACCTGACCCTAATCGTATCTCGTAACGCTAATCCTATCCTTAACTCCAAGCCTGACTTTTACCCTAACCGAAAACGTTCACGCAAAAATGTGAAAAACAACTACGAAACATCATTGTGAGTCTGCTGAGGTACGTCATATTGCTTAAATCAAGATATCCTACTTTAGACCGGCGCCTGATTTGTCACCGTTTGTGTCAGCGACTTTCATGACCTGTGCCCGCGACTTACCCCGCGGAAAAGTTTCGCGGAAAAGTTTGTGAATGCTGACACGAGAAAAATAGCACGATATTCAACATCTAACACGTAAACGACGTACAATCCTTTCGGTCAAATTTTGAAACATAAGCATACGACAAAAAGTCATAGATGTGATAAACGTCAAAAAATATAATAAACGTTAATAAACGCGTTTATTAGAAAAAAAGATTGTAAACGTTTGTAAACGAAAAGTAAATGTACACAGAGCGTAAGTTTGAATATTAGGCCTATTATTTGGATAATTCCAAATTCCAATAACAG
>Ga0209367_1005524_pt1 | contig 17538 bp, 11 predicted proteins | sample WorMetLIZISLAND2_FD_187412 | JGI IMG/M metagenome (GOLD analysis project Ga0209367, IMG submission 187412) | Marine gutless worms symbiont microbial communities from Max Planck institute for Marine Microbiology, Germany - Olavius geniculatus... ... | reverse complement strand
CAAGGTAAGACAGTTGCACTAAATAGATGAGGTGGGAAATGAAACCACCATTCGATGACATATAGTCTCATTAATAAGTGTGCCACAAATTATTATAATCGGACATTCATGGTTCAAGTTATTGCAAAAAATGTAGTCACATGCTTTTTTTTGAGACACAGTGTATATACGCCGAAGGCTCGTATACATATGTATATGTACTGTGATAATAGTGCATTGTAGTAGTCACCGTCTTACGGCGTCTACGTGACTACGGGCACGTGCGCTAGCCCTGCTTGCCCATTGGTCACTTCGTCAAAAACTAAACCTTGTCAACTGAATTGAGTTGAGTTGAGTTCAGTTTAGTTACGTCGCTCTGTGTGTGATATTTGTGTGTTTACGTAGTAAAGCCGTTCAACAGCTTGTTGCCGCTGCGCTGTCTGTCGCATCCGCCGTCCTTCATTCACAGACCTACCAGCCCGGTCAGTGTATAGCGTATTTTTCCTATGACATTCTTAATATGCCGCATTACACGCTTTGCCCGTCCGTCTGTCCGTTAAGTCCGCCTTTTTGTTTTCGAGTTAGCGACCTAAATGGGATACATGGAACGGGATACATGAAAATACCGGACCTGAAAATGCACGAAATGTAATTGCTGGATATGAAAGATATATAATATACAACTTAATTTGCTGTTTTGACTTGTGCACTTTTCTTATGTTTTTTTTTAAAATCTGCACACTGCATGCACTGTGATGTATTCTATTTTAATACGATATTTTTTTGACCTGCAATTTCATGTTCTGCATTTTCATGCCCTGCAATTTCAGTCGACCCCAAATTGATTGACAGACTGACGGACGGACAAACGGACGCGCAAGACTTGTAATGCGGCCTATTAGTACGGTTGCATTCGTGATCAACACTGCAGTTTATTCGGTCGTATTCTCACCGGTAAATAAACACCGAGATTGCTTTCCTCGTTGAGAAATGCTAGGATGCGGTTGCTATGGCAACTAGTACGTGTCAGCAGCAGTAGCAGCGGTAGCAGTAGATGGAGTAATGACGTCACGACGCGCACCGGTTCGCTTTGAAGTCTGCCGCCGCCGCCTCAGCCGCATCACATGCGCCTACGTCATTAGTACACGACACTGCGCTCGGCATTAACCCTTTATATTTAGACTCATTTTGCTTTTTAGCGGATTTGTCGCGTAACATGCTGTACAACACATGGATCATGGATGTATTTCACGTTTTTAACGTTTTTTTATATCCTCGACGTTTTCTTTTGAAAAAAACGTTTATTGAAAATTTTATCAATAACTTAAGACGCACCTTCAGAAGCACAGAAACGAAAAATGGTGGTGGTTTACTTACTTACTTTTGTGATACATGATCTTATGACTTATGGTTGAATTGAAATTAAATAGGGCTTAAAGTTCTCTCTGTCTCTCTCTCTAGTTCCAGCTACACACTGGACCTACAGTATTAGGCATTAGACAAAAGGTTGAACAAATTGGAACTAACGTTTTTTTATTCAACGTTTTAAAACATTTTTTGCCAAGTTTTTGTAACTTTTTTAACATTTTTTAATTTTTTTTCTGGAACGTTCTACGTCTATGGTACAACAAACCCACAACAAATCTGCGAGTCTGCAGTATAAATGCAACAAGTCCGCACAATGTTGAAAACCAACGATAGGGCGAAGCCTACATCCTCAACAGTCAAAATGTAGTACGGTTTGTTGTATGACTTGCTGTCCGGCAATTCCACAACAAGTCCAGCCTAAGGTAATGGAGTTTGGGCTTTTATGTAAAAGGTTTTCAGACTGTTGCAAACGCAAACACTGTCGTTGCTTCTATTCGTTAATACCAGTTCGCCGTCGCTGCTACGGATAGAGCCTACTATCTTGTATAATTAGTTTCGGTGTCTGTACGCGGTCTTTCGAACTGGGTGATTGCAAGATCTCAGCTTCATGGGTACCTTTGGTCCCGAAAGATAGGCGGTTACCCATGCTGGTAATGAGTTCGTGTTAAACGAAGGATTGCCGAGGAAAGGGTCTTCGTGAAATGACCGTGAATGGACAGAAATATAGTTACTATATTATTGAACAGTGGATTTCGTTTGAACGAAGGATGTTTTGTTGGTTTCCGTTGCTTCGTTTGAGAAGGCGAAGGCTCAGCACCTTATCAGTCGATGTGCTCTGTCCGAGCGCTAGATCAAACTGATCAGTTGTCATCACTGCGCTTCGCCTTTTATACCGCCGGAGCCGGCCGAAAGGGCTTAGGCTGCTGCCTATCACGTGACTGCCATTGTCATAACATAACGTATCTTATAGCAATTTTTTGTTACACAACGTATTTACAGGGAGCTCCAACAGCACCTATATGTGGCTTTATACCACACTAAAAGGCGACGTTTGGTGACCTTTTTAACGAAAAATATGAATTCAAAATATTTATTATTTATGTCCGAAAGATAAATAATTTTAGGGAAATGGACTTGAGATATTTTAGTAAGAAAAACAAGCCCGATTTTAATTTTATTTTACCGAAAATACAAAGGTACATTACGACACAAAATACACTACAAAGCTCATAAGACGCGCGACAGTCTTAGCAGTTCTTGTTCGCAGATTGTCTTAGTCTCTTTTCAGCCATTTCGTCGCAATTCACCCGTGATGTGCGCACAGCAGCCAAAAATCGCAAAAAACATTTAAATCTTTTATTCTCAGGCTCAAGGTCATATAAGGTCATCGATGTTAATACCGCAAAAAAGCTTGTCGCCGGTGCCTGCAAGCAGCATGTTTATGTCTATCAGCAGCTGTTTTCACGCTAGACGAGCTCATATCCGGGTCAGTGTCTTTTTGACGCTCGCATGCGCAGGCCTCTTTAAACTTAGGGAATCGGCACTTGGACTGCTAAAATCTGCGTTTTATGCTAAAAATTTCATTTGCAGAATGTCTTGGTCTATCTCCAGCTATTTCGGCGCAATTCACTCTTAAAATATGTGTCGCAGCGCGAAATCGCGAAAAATTTACTAAAGATTTTTATTTTGGGGGTTTAAAGTCGTTTAAGGTCATCGATATTGATACGCTTGAAAACCTTGTCACAATTGCTTGTTAAGATAAGCAGCAAGTCTGTGCCTACCCGCAACAGTTTTCACGCTGGGCGAGCCAATAGCGGTAAAATATGAAATTTTAAAGGGGTACCCCTCTTTGACGTTCTCGTTTAAGGGAAACCCTTTTCACAAGGGCACAAAATTTGACCACAAGAAACCAAAGTCCTTGGGAAAGCTAACAGTGAAGATTTCGTGATTCTAGCTTGCGCCGTTTTGATACGGTCGCAGAGTGTGACGGACGGACGGACAGACGGACGGACGCCTAGGTTCTGCTGTCGCGCGTAAAAGCGCATGATGCTTTGGGTTTCAATGTTATTTTTTATGTTATTTGCTTCGTCGTGGGTTAAAAAAAACTTGCGGGAGAAGTTGCACTTTTCCGACGAACAGCTGCAACTTTTCGACAGAAAAGATTATGGGTGCTCAAAATATCCATTGTGCCCTTGAATTTTTCGGAAAACGGACGGGGGACTGCCGGGTCCCTTTGCATTTTTGGAGAAAACAATTTCGACAAGAAGAAAATTCTCCCGAGGGGCAAAAATATACAAGAGCTAATAATTATATTGTCCCCACGCTCTGTAGCCTCTCACCTACTATGACACTACTGCATATTATGCATTTTATTTTTTTTCTGCATTACGGTGGGTAACGAAAATACGATCAGTGTAATGTAATAATTGTGCATTAACGCGAAAAGGGATCAGAATTATTTCGCTGTCGACGACATCGCTGCTAGTCGAATGTCGGTTTTTGTCACATCTAGAAACGCAAATATTGACTGCGGGTTCCGAATTCCGATCCACAATTTTTTTTGTGGGAAGACCAAACCCACCACTCCGTTTTCAGATTACTTTTAAAGGAGTTGACTGACTTCAGCGCTCATATACCTGCCAGGAAATGATTCCAGGCTTTGGGTCTTTTGGATAGGGCACCGAAATAGGCCTACAGTACGTAACGTTGGGCTGATGACGAGGTCGCCGCGAGTGAGCAAATCGCAGTCTCTATCCGCTGCTAACTGATGCCAATGGTTGCCACAGATCGGCGAGGTAGGTGGGTCGGTGCAAGTGCGTGCAGCATGCGGCGCTTTGAAGTTTTCAGTTTTATTGCACGTGCAGGCAGCGGATTAATAGCTAGGGTTAATCGAACACTGGTGTTAGTGATGCTACGTGAGCGCAATGTTTGCCCCGGTCAGGTAGAGATGCGCAGGTGCAGAAACAGGACATCCGTCTAGCTTCAGCCGTGCGTATCCTCCTCGCTTGAACCAATGGCCGCATGGCCACGTGGCCAACCTTCACGCCGACTGAGCATGACCTTCACGTGATCACAATTAGCACCCACGTCAGAGACAAAACGATGTTATTGTCTTATTTGCATAATCAATAAAGTGATAAACTGCCATTCGGTGGTTATAAACGGGCCTCACTCAATTAATCAATCAATCTATCAGTCATTGGTCTCGCCAATAGACACGACGGATTACGTGCAGTAACAAGAAAGCTAGCTGTCGCTAGGGTGGCCAACCGTACTTGTTGTAACTGACCTTCAGAATCATCCAAGGTCGATAATTTTTACTTCATTTAAAAGGGTGTCAATACCGGCAAAATGACGTCTTTTTAGAGGGGCTACTCCTTTTTCGCCCCCTCGTTCGTGAGGACCCCCTTGACCTAGGGGCATGAAATTTTGTCCCGAAATAATAGAGACTCTAGGTAAAAGGTAAAGGTAAAGTCCACGTACTTGCTATAGCGCTTCTTACATGCTTCTTTAAGACCAGAAGCGCTTTACAATCTTGGAAGTGGCAGCTGATTGGCATAAGCTAATGATACTGCAGCGCACTATGCGGCCATCCATTGCCCGCGCGAACGAACAATTGGACCCGCGGTTTGCAGCAAGCAGACATACCACCGCCCCAATCAGCCACACTAGGCCTTCACCCCGTAGCCCGTAAGCTACTACTCATTTCCCGTCCCACGAAGGGTAGGAGGCTAAGTTGGCCTGAGCACATAGTAGGTTAGCAAGGCTATCATATGATAAAAACCCGAAGTCTCTATCTTAACCGGGCTTGGAACGGTACCGGGACGTGACACCAGTTTATAACCGAACATCAGTTTATACACCTATTAACGGCGAGACGCAACGACTGACGTTTGTAGGTAAAAATTTTATACAGGGCGTGTTATGTTGGAGGTGAAAACGTTCACTCCGCAGGCGCTGTGTCACTTGACTTGTAGGCACGGGGTCAAAAATAACTACATATTTGGAGTCTTCTTGGCATATTGTCTATTCACTGTACAATTTTTATGAATCTACGATGACGATTAAGGACCGTTTGGAGGTGAAAATTTTATACAGGAGCGTTATTGGCCGAAAATTTTAAAGTCAGTTTTTGGCCCAATTTTCAACTTTGGGGGAATTTTTCAGGGATTAAATATTAACTTTGAATTTTTATTCCCAAAAAGGTTTGACCCTTGCATGAGGCCGCGTTGACTGAGCCATCGCGCGTAAAAATCCGCCGACCGGTCTAACCTGTAGGCCGGCCATTAAAAAGGGATATGGAAAAAAATCCGTTATATTTCACTTTTTTCCGAGAAGCCCCCAATGGACGGATTTGCACGAAATTTTGCCCAGGGGGTCGTCTCGCGGACGTAATCACTTGTTATTAATTTTTTGTCGATCGGTTAAGGGGTCCCGTATCTGCGAGGGGTCGAATTTTGCCATTTTCCATTGACTTAGCCGGTCGCCGTTAACACAGGGCTGCGCTACCGCGCGCCTGTGATACACTTTGTCATATACACGCGTTTAATAGATTACTCAATCACTTGATTATATTTTCTCAAATCAATCCGATGCTTTGCGGACATCTATATATAATTAAAAGTTATCTAAAGCTTAGTTTGGGCCATCTGTGGTTTGGGCTAAACGTCGAGAATGTTATTCTGTTCCTGCTGCTGTGTGAAAGTCACGTGACTATCCAGTGATGATGATGATGACGATGATGACACTCAAATGACGCGTCGCTGCAGCATGCGACTGAGTCTGTATTACGGTGTCAGCCACGTCGTGGGATAAAAAGTAGGCAAGACAGAAAGTTGCAACTTTTCGACAGACAGCTAACTGCAAATTATTGACACAAAACATTATGGAAGCTCATAGTTTCAGATTTGCCCTTGACTTCTCTGACATGAAGGTTTTAAGCCCAAATTCTGCATTTTTAAAGAAAAATTTTCGGACAAGAAATTTGATTGACATTTGGGAAGGGCAGTTGCCCCCGCCCCCCCCCCTTTAATTTTTTTTGCCGCGACGCCATTGTGGCTGACGATGGAGTATTGTCGCTGGTACAATGGTACATGCGTGCGATGCCGTTTGCTAAGAAACGATAATTCGGCGCACGTGGGTAATTGCTGCAGGCAGCAACTTTGCATTTAAAATCGCGGCCAAACTGCTGCAGATGGAGACATGGTTTTGGAATGTGGGTGCGGTCCGGTCATGTCGTTATTGTTCGTTTGCTTTTAAGTCTCGTCGTCTGTTGCCACGGCTCGGCTGAGAGCTGGACTGAGCCGTGCTGTGGAATTATTGATAAGAGACTGACCACTGCAGACGCATGCTCACCGTCAGCTAGTAGATGCCGTTGCTGCGTTCTCATTAACGTTCTGAACCAGCGATTTTTCAATATGCCCATCGTACAAAAAGACGAGATTAGGCAGAGTTGTAGTGTTCTCGAGCCCGGACCGGTAGTGCAGTACAAATGTCACTTAAAACTCGTTAAGATATATAAAAAGTGAGTTGTCAGTTTGCGCCTGAGCCAGCTGATAGTGTCTGCTTTACAAACTGCTGCAGGATTACTGTTCCATACGACTTGTCCGACCACGGTGAAGGCTCTGAAGCCAAATTTCGTTATTGTACGTGGAACAGAGTAGTTGTTGCAGGTCGATGAGGGGAAACGAATCCGAGCTGTATCGCTGCTGCACGTTTGTACACAGTTGCTCAGGTAGTCCGGGCACTGTCGTTATACACCGTGTGCGGAAAAAAAGTCTACGGTATTTTCGACATATCTTTGGTGGCAAAATCAAGTATATTCTCAGGCATATAAGGCATATGATTAAAAGAATCGTTATAGTAAGCTGATAACAAAAAAAGTTATAAAGATGTTTTTTGTCTCTCTGTTTGTTATTGTTTGCAATCTTACTTTAAAATAGTTTCGTAACTAAAAAAATTATAATTTAAAAAATATTTTCCGCTGTATTATAGAAGCTTTCGAGAGATGTTTCTTCACTAATAATGGTCCGATTGTGTTCGTGTGTAAGCCAATCTGAGTTATTATTGCTTTCTCATGCTAATGCGCTGTGGACGTAAAAGGTTAAATGGTATATATAAATGTATAGTCTATGATGTGTGCGTTGAGAGGACGTATTTTGCGTGCTGGATTGCTGGGCCGCGCTTGCATCACTAGTCAATACTTTTCCACGTACATGTAGGCCATATATACAGTTATTGCAGCTTTGCAGCTTCACTTCCACACATTGCCAGCTCGTTTCGTCATTATCACCGGTATCGCGTTGTCATTACTGTCTTCGCTGAATACGTAACAATACAATGGTCGTAATGTCCAGAACCTTGGAGCCGACCCGCATGCGTCCACTTTGTTCTGTCCTTTATCCTGGCGATGGCAAAGCCACGTGCCCAGGATAGATGGGCTTGGCGGCTACTTGTGACGTACAATTGTGTAAGGTTAATGATTGATAGACACTATAATACACGACACGCTGTTTAAAGACGAATATCTACCGCTGCAAAAGTGTTTGACCGTATTTAAACTGAAAATTACTCAACAATATTTTTTTACTTTCAAAGGTTGACTATGCACAAGGCTCCTCTAAATAGGTCGGCCTACGCTTCTGGGTGGATTGTTGCTGAATTTGAGTCGTCACTTTTCTCTTTTCTTAACTAGTACTGGTGGTCTAGGCCTTGAAGATGGAGCCGAAGACAACGCAGTCCTCAGTTCTGGGTATTAATCCCTCCCCCTCACAAAGATGTATGTGCAACTGGATGCATTTTTATGCAATCTGTGACAATCTGTAGGTCTGTCTGGGATACATTGATGTCCTTGCAATACAGACTAAACATACTTTGTCAACTGCGGTCAAGATTCATTTTCGGAGGCGGGAGGTTATCTGCAGTATATCGGCGTCGAGACGTGCTGGGAATGAAGATACAGCGTCGTGGGCACTATGATTGATTCTATGACTATACTTTTTGCAGACAACGCCATCTTGAAAATGCATGATTTGTTGTTTAGGACTGTAACTGTACGTACGCGATGGTTGTTTTCAGACTGTCAAGCACATTCAGCGTTCTCCGTTATTAGCATAAGCCTAATCTGGGGTTACCCATTTTGGCGAGGCCGAGCTCGTTGTCTGACAACCTGTACATAATCTGCTTCTGCAGTTGACGTGTTTTGATGAACGATTTTCGTTAACTCTTTATGAACGCTCGCTCTAAAATAGGACGATTATAAAACAGCGAGTCATGACACACTGGCTTTAATTCACTGGGCTAGGCCTATTTGTTGTAGCCTACCTATATTGTACGTCAATGACTAGCAAATGAAACTTTTTGTCTTTCCAATGCAATGCATAACATTGGACAGAGTATAAAATCACCTGAGTGTCCGTGCGTCTGTGCGTGCGTCCTTGAAGTCCGTGCGTCCAACATTTCTTAAGTTATCTTCCTTCCACCTTTTCTTTCCTTTTTCCTTTCCCTTCCCCTTTTCCTTTCCCTTTTCCTTTCCCTTTTCTTTAATTTTTTCCCCATTTTCCTTCCCCTTTCCCTTCCCCTTTTCTATCCCCTTTTCCTTCCACTTTTCCTTTTCCTTGCCCTTTCCTCTTTTCCCTTTTCTTTTCCCTTCTCCTTTCCCTTCCGCTTCCTCTTCTCTTTACCTTCCACTTCTCAGATGGACGCATGGTCACTATGGACCACCCATAGGAAGTCGAGCCCCGGGAGTCGAATGGATGCATTTTTATGCATCGATGACGATGACGTCACATGACCCCAAAAGGTCAAAGTCGTGACCCCGTTATCTCTGAGGCGCCATATCTCCATAACTGTGCAAGATAGACGCATGGTGACGATGGACCATTTATAGTAAAGTGCCTGTGACGAATCGAATGGTCTCGTGATTGACAATGTTTATTGTTTAGTTAAAATAATAGAGAAAGATGAAAGGATCATTGCTGCTGTACAATTTGAAACTAAACTGTTTGATTATTTCTACCGGTTTAAACAGCTCACTGATTATATTTATACGGACGTCGGACATATACTGTAAACTATCGAAATGCATTGGACAGACTTCGTGTTCGTATGAACATTATCTTGTTTTTAGTATGTTTACTTTTCAAAATTGTTTACTAATTTCACTAAAGCATCATTTCCTACAAAAAAACTAGAAATATTAAAATGGTGGTTTTCATGTGAGGTATACTGGTGCAAATGCATGTCTCGTAACTGACAGCGCATTTTATTATGAACTAATATTGTACTGTTGTTGTTGTCCGCCCCGAGGATTCAAAGGGGTTAACACTATTGGAGGCCAGTGCAAGAGGAGTGGCGGTCGATAGGGCGTTTTCCTTCGGGCACCATTGACGCACACAAGTCACGTGGACACGGGCTCGTTACTGACGTCATCGCGCCTGGATGTGACGTCATAGCGTGACGTCATCAGCAGGTGCTACTTGGCCACTTGACTACCGCAATGCTAAAGTTACTTAATTAGCGCGCCGGAATCCGAGAAGATTCCAATCTGTGAACATCGATCGATGTCATACCCCTTCAGTTTGCCATGGTCCTAGAAACATCTGTGACGATAATGATAATTATAAATAGTAGGCCTAAATATTGTTCATTATCTAATAATAGTTAATTAATCTGTGAACATCGATGGCGACATTTCGCTAGTCTTACAACTGATTAAGTCCACGCCGCGTAGTCGCCGTCGTCGCAAGTTTATTTTCAGCGTGGTGCGCAACGCAGCCGTTACGGTTCTCTGCTTATTTGACTTTTGACGAGAAAAGCTGTAGACGTCGAATGTTGACATGATATGCAACCGTCCGTCCAGTTGCTAATCAAGAGACTTGGTGATACCGACACGATAGACAAAAACGTTTTACGAGGCCCATCAGTGTTCCCTTCTGTAACTTGATTGGATATTTATTTATTTAAGTTAATAATTGATCAAGTTGGTCTTTACATACGCTTTGTTTTCGAGTCAGAAGCCCGTGTGAGACAGACAGATGGGCGAACAGACAAGATGTTGTTATTATCTTTTACTGCGAAGTTGGGATATTTAGGCCTATACCTTCGCGTTCGCAGACCAGTTGTAAAGCGTAATTTCAGCGTCTCCGTATTTCATATCAATCAGGCACTGACAGGCAGTCAATTAAAACGCAACCACTTGCAAAAGTATAACCAGTTGTTTACACGATAAAACCTAAGTTAATGATAAAACGTTTGCAAAAAAGAGTAAATGCTTCTCATTGCTTTAGATTTCTTTTAAAAGATAGAAGACGCAGTGTCGCAAGTCGCCTACGTTGAAGTGACGGTGACAGACTGTTCCACGCAGCCGGCGCAGCATATAAAAAAGCTGGTTGTCCGAAATTTAGTCGTGTGCGTGGTTGCTCGTGGCGGATACTGTTGCAGTTTTACAAGTATGTTTTATTTTCAACGCAAACTCAACAAGAAGCTTTGATGAGGGAATTACCATCGAGTGTGTGTTTGTTTGCTTGTTATTTTCAGACGTCGTACCTGTCGTCAAATGCGCTTGCCGCGGGCGCTGGTCTATACATGTACACCTCCGATCAGCCGCCTCCGGCACACATGGGCATTCCACCGTTCCATATTGATCCAAAGACAGGTAGGCGCCTGATATTCTGCACAGGCGATAGAGCGGTCGTCCCAACGCACTCCTTCCCACGGCCAGAAACTTCTGGGGGCGAGTGGGCGAAGCCTCCGCGAGCGTTTTACTCGTGAACATTTTTGCAACATCGGAATGAGTTGGCGTTTGCATCGCTGCTTTTGGCTAGATCTTCGTGCAAGTCGATTGCCACCATTTTATACGTCGATCCAAGCTGAATGCAGCACAAAACCCAGCTGTCGCTAAGGAAGACGCGCTACAGCCTATACAGTTCTTGTTGCAGTACTGACTTTAAGGATCGTCCAAGGTCAATGATTTTTATGTCATTTTAAATCCAATATGAGACTAGCAACTAAGGCCTTATCTTGCACTGTTTAGCCACAATAGAGCGTACTGCTCTTCAACGTTATTTAAAGTAGATGATTTTCATTTCATCAGAGAAGACGTATAACACTTTCCATTAGCCTAGTGATTAAAAGTATTGGCCCTATTTCTCACCGTTTCCGAGATATGGCCACTTGGCCACTTTTCCGTTAAAAACGCACATTCCTCCTTTTTGTTCAACCCAAATTTTAAAATTTTTTTTTGCACTAGATTGGTGAAACTTTGCACGATGGCAAATCATTTGTGTACAAAGGTTTCCCCTACGACCTATAACGCTTAGCCACAATGCATCCATTACGGACGACGGCCGGACAGACGGACGGCAATCGTGCCATACAGTCTATCTGTAGCGCTTCAAAAAGTAAAGCTATCAATGTGACATTGTGCAAGTGATATAATCGTAAATTGTGCTATATGCCTTAATAACCAAATGCATATAAATATTGCAGGTTTACCGCGCTGTTTGAACATGTCTTCACCGCTGCCTCTGTGCGGCTCGGACCAACTCTCCAACCTACAGTCAGTCTATTATACTTATTCGTTCGCGATTACTTACTGCCCTACTTACTTAAATATTTCTACACGTGTATAATGCATCTCGTTACGAGAGTGTCGCGAGTAGAGAGCTATTGAATAAGTCCATAGCGCAAGAGAAAATTTAATCGTATCTGCCCCGGTGAAAAAGGTCTGTGAAACTTTTTTCGTTTACTTCAGCGCTTGGCCCCTTGCTCCAATGGTGTCTAGTGTGAAAATGACTAGAATTGTGATTATACAGGCAAAGAATATATAATCAACTGTCATATTTTTTGTAATATTTTAAATTAGCAATTCTTCAGCTACAACTGATAAAAATTTCATATAAATTGATCGTCATTTGAGTGAATTATAAAAGAAAGAAAAAACAGTTGTTTTTATGAAACACCGTGTAGACTCGCAACATCATGATATGCATATTTAACGACTGACAAGGAGACAGAAAAGATTATGGTTTACAAATACATTTTGTCCCGAAATCCCCCAAAATTTTCGGCCAAAAATTTCATATTTTTTACAGAAAATTGCCCGACAAGCTAAAATCTAGGAGAACTTGGAGAGACAATCGCTGTCTGTTCAATTCCCTACCACGACGTTACAGCATAAAGTACGTATTGATCTGTAGATTCACATGATTCTGATGCGCGTATTTAAGGCAGTCGCTCAGTGTCTGACCACGTAGGCCTACAGCAGCGAAGTGAGACTATAGAGCACATGCAGTTGTCATCGAGTGACGTGTGCGCAGAACGCCAATTTTCTGCTGTAATAAGAACATCTCCGACATCATTGATACGGTGACTGACTAACAGTGTTATTTCTTGTTTTGGTCTCTGACAATAAAGTCCTGGTTCTTAAAGATTTCACGCCAACATCACAGAGTTAAGCCCGTTCCGTGACTTTGGCATCTAAGTCCTTGTTCTTATCCCGATTCTTAAGACGATTTCTTATGAACGTCAAAGATTCACTAGGAGCAACTCTATAGGATACGATCAGTGTAGTCGCACCGTGTTTGCTATTAATATGAGAGTAAGAGTTAAGAAAAGTACTTCTCCTTATCTTTGGCAGTTAAGTCCTGGCATGAAGACTCAAGTTCGTCGCCGTTGTTAACATCAGTTCATCTTCGACATCTTTGATCCAGACGCGTGCGTTGAGGGGACGACATCTAGCGGACGGCGACGTCAGCAATTGCTCTTGTCAAGATTGAATTAGCGACCGATGGACCGGCAATATGGCGGGCGGAACGGCGTGTCCCTGGTGACCGGTGATTCCCAGACGGACGCCGGGAAGACCACCAACGAAACACAACTGCGTGGGATTCTGGGAAGATTTGGTGCGCGAGTCGTCGCTTGTAATGGGACCAGACAGTACCACCCGCTTTGAAGGTGTTGGCTCTGTATAGCGAGAACCAATACGAAGCGTTATCTGCTATATGGGACCACACAGTGTTATTTGCCACCCGACACAGGTGAACGCGCCCCGCCTTGTTATGGAAGACTGAGTTAACCCATTTTTGCTCGAATTATTTTGTAATTTACCATCAAAATGAGTGTTCCATTTTTGGAACTGTGGGAAAAAATGGGGGTAAGCTTGGTGGTTGGTTATGCACTGATGATTTTGTTATTTTGTTTTGCTAGTTATTAGGGCGGGAAATAAAATTAGGATTTAATATGGGTTCAAAGCCACTTGTGAGTTGTCCACAGTGTTATAGTTATCAATTGACTGCAGTGAAGGGTTTGACCGCAGTCTTTTTGACCGCTCCCTCAGTTATAACAATGCGGGCCGAGAGGCCACCAGCTCCAACCTTCGGTTCGCAAGTAGCTGATTTATTCTTACCAGTAAGTAAGTAAGTAAGTAAGTAAGTAATAGGCTTACTGTCGTTTTAGTGAGCTGCATGACTTGTGGGCAAAAGAAATGTGTTAAGTGTGCACAGTGCACATTATCGATACTAGTACACTAAGTACAACACTGCAAACATTATTTTCGTTAGTCTGCGTCACACGAAAGTGATCTTAAAGCTCTCGTGCATGAATAACATATACGGTAAGCAGGACTTTTTGCAAGAGGATGTAGAAAATATTATAGATCGGAGCGATGGCGAATGAACCAGTTTTACTGTTTTTTTCGCGACAACTGTCATTGATACCGTCGTTTGTGTCTTGTTTTTCTCGGATCAGTCGAAGACACCAGAGTGTGTCGGCAACACCGGCCATACTGTAGTCCACATATTCTAGGCGCAGCAGTCTGGATATACTGTCCATATTCCAAGCACTGTAAGCGCGGCGACGACGCGTACGTTGGTGCCAGCGGATTGATATATCTTTGACATCAGTGTCTTTAATTGATTTACTGTCAGCTGCAGTAACTGCGGCAACGACGTGAAGACTTAAATGTAAGCGATTGTAAAATGTGAAATTGCGCAAAAGCTGCACAACCCCTTAAAAACTTTTGCCGTTTATGGTTTATACTTTATAGCATATCTGCGTGCATGCCATTGTGATGCGACCCTTCCATGCACAATAATTACCCAATGCCTTTCGTCTGTCTTTTTTGTAACTTTTTTGTAACTGAGAAACGGAAAGTTGCAGAAAGTTCAAATTGTATTTGGTGTATACACAGTTACAACTACCATGTCACCATTTTGGGTGAAAGTTATTAGATTTTTTGGTGACAAAATAGACAATCTGTGAGTAGGGCATTTAGAGCTTAGAATGTCCTTAGAATGTACATATACTTCTGTGCCGTGCGGATGTGCTGCGCCATTATCGTCATCATCATCATTATCATCATACTCATTCATTAGTCATGGGCTCAGTGCTTGTTAACGTCAGACGCCTGCTTCATCATCTTCTGTCAATTGCTTCGGTGCTGAGTGACTCAGTTTCTGCAGAAATGCTCCTTTGCACCACTTCACAACATCCTCTGCATGTCCACCCTTCTGTTATTGTTGTCCATCTAAGCAAAAACTAGAGGCTGTCTCAGCCCGTTATCTTTCGTTTCCTGTCATTGTATATACGGCATATGTGATCTACAACTAGCTTTCTTTCAATCGCCGGTCGTTTGCAACAGGTTGTGTTACGTTAGCTACAATCAGTGGCTTCTATAAGCTTAGGCCTATCCCTATACGTGGTGTGCGCAGCTTACGCCTTGTGAAAAATATGGAAAATTCTGTTAAGGGTGTAAATCAAAACTTCCCTCCCCCTATTTCACTAAACAATCTACACTCTTAACAAAACTCCTCCTCACTATTTTTTACTTTCCCCTATTTGTTCACTTTACACCTTTAACAATACTTTCTTCCTAGAAAAGCGAAAAAGCCCAAAGGAGGAGTTGTGGGGAACTTGAGTTCGAAAGTGGGAGAGAAGCTGAGTCCAATATTGGGGAGAAGTTGCGCCCGATTTCGATTCCAGATTTGGGGAGTTAGAAGCCACTGGCTACAATAATACGAAGAGAGGACAGAGAACAGTAGTTGAGACTGCAGTCTGTGACAGAGCTGTTAGCGTCACAGTGGGCGGTCTGTCCGTATGTCCGTCTGTGCGGTCGTAGCAAACTGACGAGCAGTGTCGCCGGCCCATGCAGACCCGCCTTTGATCGTCTAATCAGTTTAAACTGTGGCGCCCCGGAGACCCGCTTCAAAGCCTTGCCCACTGCCGTCCTGGCAGGCAACGATCGTCGCCAGGGCTGGGCTAAGTACTCGAGTGTTCGAGTCCGAAATTGAACTCGAATGATTGTGCAAAATGCTTAGTTTCCGAAGGAATTGTTTAATAAAAACTCGTAGCTATATTTTTGGCGAAAAATACTATATAAAATGTGTAACAAAAATTATAATTTGATCTTAGAAATATACGTTATACGCCGTGTATCAAACAACTGTCTAAAATTGTTTATGTCAGACTCCGCACATGTCCACCAACTTTGAACTGATAATCTTTGACACAAAGTTGGCGCTTACCTAAAATTTGGTGGAAATATGGCGAGTTTTGAGAAAGTAATTTTGCACATTTTTTCGGGACACGCTGCAGCGTACAAAATTGCGAGATCCGTGTTCGCAGTAATTAACACAGTTCCTAAATTCAAGGTCAACGTTATCTAATGATCACTTGTTGGCTCGTAGTAATCTTTTCGTTTACTTACTTATTAAACGAGTACTCCAGTACTCGTTCGGCTACTCGCCGAGTAGGTTACCTACTCGAGTAATAAATTACATGGATAGCCCATCCCTAGTGGTCTCTATCTGTCTCGGAGCACATGCGCGGCAGCATCGCACTAATTAATTAGATCGCTTTAGCCGCCCGCCGAGGTCGCTCTGTACTGACTAGATAAGCCGACCCGCAGGGGCTTTAAGACTGCTGCTGCCTTCTCGCCGGCAGAATCATCGCTGACATTATGTACACGGGGGTCGCGTGCAGCAGCGGCGTGGGTGGTCGCGGGTTAAAAATGGTGGTGGGGCATTGAGAAAGTTGCAATTTTTCGATAGACAGAGTTGATGATGCGATATTGGGTGCTCAAAATTTTAACTTTGCCACACATTTTCCCAAAACGGCAAATCTTCAGTCCAATTTGTTTTTGTATTTTTGGAATAAAGTTTTACGAGAGGCTAGAATTTTGATGGTAAAAGCGACCACTTAGTTTAGATGATCATATCCGGACGGGTATGATTTTCTGAAAAGGCATGGTCTGAGACTTTGGCAGAAGATCGAAAGTCACCAAGATGTTGTTATGGCAGACAGGCCCGTCGAGAGCCACAGCGGGGCTCTGGGAAACATTCTTGTGGGACCCCAAACATTTTCGTGGGGCCCCTCTGGGAAGAAAATTTTCGAATTTTTTTTCAAAACGGTGCATTCTGGTGCACTTTGTATTTCTGGACAACGGCGGGGCCCCTAAACCTCGCGGGGCCCGGGGTAGTTTACCCCCCTTCCTACCCGACCTTTTCGACGGGCCTGCTGGCAAAGTTAGTAAGTACTTTGACTTGTCTGTATCTTGCAGCAAAGAGCAAACAGAGTTGTACGAAGATGAAAATCTTTGTTCTCCATGTAGGCTAATAATATAGGCCTAGATAGCAGTACAGGAAAGAAACGATACTAACTTATAAAAGATAGGTTAAGTATTAACTGCCAATGACGTTGCTGTGAGTTATACATCGTGACTTCGTGTGACCTTTTCTGTATTTCTTAGTTATGTTTATTTAAGTTGAGCTGAGTGCTTTTCACTGATATTTTTATGGCGAAGTATAAAGCTGTATTACTAAATAATGCCATTGTAAGAAATGAATATCAATTTGCTCACCGGAATCTGTTAGAATTCAGAACATCTAAGGGTACATTTACACACTTATTATTGCTCGTGTAGCCTGCTGATGAGACGTTTACGTCCATTGGGGACTACGCGCAAAACCTATTATATACATCTTTATTCACCATCAAAGGTAGCAAACAAATACAAAATAAAAGAAAAAAAACTTCACTAATTACAGTTCATACAGTTCATATATAGTTTTATACAGTTTATATATAGCTGAATAGTTCGTAGTTTTACACAGAACAAAATAGGCCCACCGGCAGCGACACGCATCGACAGCAACAACTATGACAAACCCTGTTTTACTAAGTATTTCTCGTACC
>Ga0209367_1005522_pt1 | contig 17538 bp, 5 predicted proteins | sample WorMetLIZISLAND2_FD_187412 | JGI IMG/M metagenome (GOLD analysis project Ga0209367, IMG submission 187412) | Marine gutless worms symbiont microbial communities from Max Planck institute for Marine Microbiology, Germany - Olavius geniculatus... ... | reverse complement strand
ATTCAACGCATCATCGACGCCGAGCGAAACCCGTCTTCCGCAACGACGCCGTACGTATGCTTAGTGGCTTCTATTTCCCCAAATCTGCAATCGAAATCGGGCGCAACTTTTCCCTTACTTTTGAGCTCACTTGCGAACTAATTTTTCTCACCCCCATGCCCCTTTTGGGCTTCTTTCCCCTTCTAGGTGGAAAGTTTTGCTAAGGGTGTAAATTGCCCAGTAAAAATAGGAGGGAGTCTTGTTAAAAGTGTACGTAGACTGTTCGATGAAAAATGGGGGGTGATTTGCATTCTTAACAAAACTTCCTTTTATTTTTCACTAAGCGCAAGCTGCGCCCACCAGATGCTTGCATGACTATTTCCACTGCGTCGTTAAAAAAATTAGTTCGAAAAACCTATGTTTTAAGTAGTGGCGTAGCCAAGGGGGGCCCAGCCCCTCCAAGCCTCCAGACAAAACATAAGCATACGTTTAAATTGCACGAAATTGGCCAATTTGGTCAGTTTAAAATAATTAAATCGTTGACACGAGATCTCATTTTTAAAGCTAAAATGCACCAAATTCGATTTCGGCTGCGGCTCCGCCCCAGACCCCGATAGGGGAGCTCACAGCGCTCCCCCAGACCCACTAGCTGGATTTTGTGGTGTCCTACTTCTACGGTAGAGGAGGGAAGGGGAAGAGAGGAGAGCAGGGAAAGGGAGGAAGGGAGTAAAAAGGAAGGGAAAAGGGAGGTAGGGACAAATTGGGGAAGTGAGGAGGAGAAGGGAAACGAGGCCCCCCATTGAAATTTCTGGCTACGCCACTGGCTTTAAGTTTAGGTTTTTAAACATTTGAAAAGCCGAAGTGTTGGGTTTTACAACAAAGTTTTTTTTTATTTGCTGTGCAATTTACGTATGATGGAGCTCAAGTTTAATTTCATCAGTTTTAAGTGGCTGCTAAAATAACTGCAAAAATCGGTCAGTGAATATGAAGTTTAATACGTAAAAGTTAGAGCTTACTTTTGTGGAAAGCCCAGTTACATTATACAATCATAGGCAACAAAAAAGGCCTTTCTGGAACATCAGTGATTATTATATAGGCCTAAGCCTAGCCTGCATTTTATGTGAACTTGTCTTGCAATCGAACTACATCATGTGTTTTACTAACCAGAGATACTTTTGCGATTGCAGCTTTACGATAAATAAAAAAAATCATTACATACAAATAACGACATTATTTTGTCCACTTCCATTCGCTGAAAATTCAATAACGTTCAGCATTTATATCGTAAAGCGAGTGTGTGCGTTTGACGGCGGGTCAACTTTTCTCCGTATAGCGACAGGAAAGTAATAATGACATTGACAATACGTATAGGTTATCTCCAATATGTAGCGAGAGCCTGTAACGTCACGAATACAAACACAGTTGCATTATAAGTAACAGAAGTGACATGAACTGACCAGTGAATTTTAGTTTATTTTATTTCGTTTCGTTCCATTTCATTTTCATTTCAGTCACTTTGAGCACACATAGGCCCTATATTATGAGCGTCCCAGTATATAGCCTGGCCTATTCTCCTAGACGCATCAAATTTTAGTCAAGTTTTGGCGTTACTTAAATGGTTCCATAATCCATATCATAGGGACCTATCGTTTTTTATTTATAAATTAAAAGTGTGTTAATTAGAGATGACATTAAAATGTGTTTATTATATTTGTTTACCGTATCAAGAAACTAGCAGTGGACATTATCATGTAGGTCTAAGCAAAGCTTCTGCAAGTGCGTGGACTTTGCGTTTGTCCGTAGCCCTATATCAGTGTTTATACGAATGACCAGTTAGAATCGGTCTACAATGCGATCAAGTAATCGCAGAAAGTTAAGTGATGAAACGACAACAATGCAACAGACGAGAAACGGTGTCGACGAAATTCGACAGATGTCTCTGGCGTCGTCGTCGTCGTAATTTGTTCTGCTAACTGAACATTGTCGCCGCGGGCTAACTGAGCCGTCACTGGTTCAATGGTTTATCTTAACCCTCTAGAATTTCATGCTGGCAAATAACAATCATAAAAGCAGCAGCTGATTGGGGCGGTGGCATGTATGCCGGCAGCACCGCGGATCTAACTGTTCGTGGCGCAAGCAACGGATTGCCGCATAATGCGCTACAGTATTCTTAACTGATGCCGTTCAGCTTTTACTTTCAAAATTGAGAATGCTGCCGGTCACAAGTCTGACCCAGGTAAGCAGCGCCGTAATCGTACTTATTTTTTACCGAACAGTAGCCTAGACCTATGTTCAGTATTTTGTTGTCACATTTCCAAAAATGAAAGATCCACTTTGACGGCAAATCACGAAATAATTCGAGCAATAATGGGTTAATAAATCGAACAAGCTAGTGGTTAAATTAGCCAGTTTTGAGCAAGAAAGCGTGGAAGGGTTAACAGTACGTCAGGCGGCGATGCATCGCTGGTCTCAGTTCAGTAGTGCCTTGAAGCGGTCACTCGTCGTCAATTATCTTTTGAGCTAAAACTCGACCAACACAATTGCCGTTGTCTTTCCGACAATCATCAATTCACCGATGACATTACATGCTGCAGATCTCACAACGACCAGCTTACGTAGGCCTATTCGTATAGGCCCCACGTAGATATTAACCACGAAACGCGCTTCGTGGATTAGAGCACTGAATTACGTCGGTGCAAATCCAGGTCACTGCACGTTCAATGTACTGAAGATCTCATACTAATACTTTAATATTATTAGGCTACTGGCTAGCGAGCTGCACGGTATAAGTGACCCTTATTGTAAGGCAGCGTTTCTTCGGTTGCGTCTTTGCGTCTGTTTGCCCCCTGCTGTCAGCTGTTTGTCTGAACCCCAGGTGGCCTGAAAGCCTACGCGGAACGTACTCAAAAACCAGCGGCGGTATAGCGGGAGAAATTAATATCAGAATGAAAATGTCGCTGCGCTAGCAGCACGTCTCGACGATGTGTCGTGTTGCGAAATCTTCGGTTACTGGAAACTACAAACACCCGAGTCGTACGATGCGTGACGAGATTTGGCGCCTTAACGTCTGCGCTTCCGCATATACGCCATATAATTTTGCGCACCGGTGACTCGGCAACCTTGTCGGCGATAAAAAGCAGTCTCGAGGAACAAACCGGCTGAGGAACAATATTTCAACGCCAGACTCCGAGTTACCGTCAATAGCTCATCGGCACATAAACTATTGCTTGCTGAATTTTATTTTTAGTTGTTGTCATCACAAAAAACTTTTTAAAAAGCGCTTTTATGCGAGATCGCAGATGAGTCGACCAACGACGGAAGGACAAAATTTATAGACCTTAGATATTATAATACTAAATACGTCTAACCGCAGAGTGACTTATTGCCAGTTGGCCACAACGTCTCTTGCCCGACGTCCACATTTTTCCTCTGCCGGAATTTTTTCCTACAGCGCCGGTGATATGCGCATATGTTTCATAATTTTTTTCTCTGTCTCAAGTGCATAGCGTATGATTGGATGGCCTTCAATATAATTTTCGTCTTACTCGTTTCGGTAACGTCAGATTTAATGCGTTATTAATAAAGCGTTGCCTCGCCTCGATCAATCAGATGTACAGCAACAGCGTGTATTGTCTGTCAGCGGATCGCACTCTCCACGTCGACGGTCTTAACGGTCGTACGTGCTGATTGACTGAGATGGTCATTGTCGTAAACATTTCATCGATTTCGAAGAAAAATAAACTAACATTACTATTTCCGTTCTGCACAGACAACCTATTGCTATTATCCTATGTCTCGTGCACCTGGTTGATTTACTGCAGTCGCCAGATGATTACAGGTCATCTTACAACGCGGCTTTAGCTCGCAGCGTTCGATAGTTAGCGAGTGTTCTGAGAAAATGACCGCGGTTTGGTGTAGGCCTAGAGGTTTAACCGTAAGCCGCCCACGAGTTGTACGAAACTTGGTGTCAGTGTTTGACTAACTTCGCCGACGTGCAAAATGATTCGTTGTTGACTTAATACTGACCGAAAAAAACTCTCCTTTTTCGCCTATGGTAATAAACGCAGCATCAATCTCATGCGTTAATTTGCATATAGGTCTAGGCCTAAGTGTCTGTGGCGTAGGCTACGGCATTCATGCTTTGCTGTTACGCGGTTGCCTATAATAGCCCGTTTACACGGTCAAGCAATCATCGAGTAAATATCGAGCAAACGTCAAGCAAATATGAAGCAAACGTCAAGCAAACGTCGAGCAGTTAGAGCACACGTCGTGCACGTGTATTTTGAATGCATTTGCTGGATGTTTGCTTGATCGTGTAAACGGGGTATAAGAGTCTAATGCGAAGCGTTGTGCGACGTGTGCGTAGCGGTGGCCGTTGGTAACCTGACTTAATCGCTGGCGGTTTCTGAGTCACCGGTTTCCTGTTCCATCGAAACGCATTCAGCACGAGTGTGCAAACGAACGCTGTTGATACCTCATGGCGATGGCGTGGCCTTTGATAGAGAGATAGTCCGGATGTTCTTCGCTGAGCGCTAGGCTAGACAGCGGATTTCGGGGAAGTCGGAACAATTTAGTCGCGATCATTTTTTCAAACTGTTCGATTGCTTGATCTTCGTAAATGATACGAAAGTCTATTGTAAATTGTTATGAGCTATGGCAAGTGATTTGCAGCCAGTGGAAATAGGCGTGCGAGCCGCCAGTTTATTTTTTTAGCGCATCAATTGAAAGAAGTAATAAACAGAATTGAGAGAAATGGAAATGAAAAGTGATGTTATGTAAAAAACGAAAAGTGGAAAAAATCCGGTGAAGAATTGTACATTCAACTTTGCTCTGCGTCGTCTTCTGGTGTAGGCTTATATGTTGTGGTCACAGTGCCTCCATGACATGCGACGGAAATTATAGGCTAGGTACGTGTACAGTTGTGCAAGTATCAAACGCAGTGAACTTTCGATTAAAGTTTAAAGAGAATCCGCGAGTCACAGCCAGTCATGTGGTTTATTCGACGTATAGGTCTATGATGTATACGATCACACCAAAAAGTGACTAACGGCTTGTTTTTTTACATTATCGTGATTCGTCGAAGTGATTTTTTGTCGTCTAGGGACTCTGGGCCTAGGGCCTACGCGTAAAATCGCCTAGGAAAAAACGACAACGTCGTTCGTACCGGTATCGCGGGTGCATGATAAGCGTATGTGAGGTTGATCGAGTCTTTCCGATATTACATGGTAATAGCTGTTTCTTTCATTTTTCACACTCGACTGTTGCTTTTTGTGTGTATGACATAGGCCGATCGTTGTAACAGCGGGTCATCTACACCATAATAGGTCTTCAGAAGTTCAGATTGACCACGTGATACGAGTGTGACAAGCACTTTGATACGTCGGCGAAACACTGAAACGCACCCCCAACCGATTGTGAATGTGCAGGCCTATTTTATTTTTTTAGGCTTTGTTGCTTTAATTGCAAGGTTTGGTTTTAGTCAAGTTCCTTTTCCGGTTGGTAGTAGCTTAAACGATGATATTTACTTCTGCATGTGTGTAGAGTGGAGTGGACAGATGGATCGTTAGTACATTTGCATCACTGATGGGCAGTGTTTGAATTGAATTGCAACTGTTTTCTCAGCTCCTTTAACACACTGTCAAATTATGTACAGGGGGTCAGCCACGTACTGTATACATACGATTTACATCACAATTTTGTTCGGTCTTCGACCGTCGAAAAGTTCAATCCCCTCAGCTGATTTTTCACAATTCAAACACTGCTGATGGGCACATTTTGTACGAGTAATTCATTGAAATACAGGATGCGACCAAAAATTATGCTCTTAAGTTTTTCTTTGCCATTTTTAACAATTAACAATTGCTGGAAATTTTAAGTTTGATATATTGTCTGTTCATAAATCATGCGATAATGCAACAGGGCAACATTTATTATTTGTGACTAACAAAGGTATTAGAATTTATTTCTGTTACGCCATAGTCATTTCTCACGTTCATAGAATGTTTGCAAAACGAAAAATTGCCTACAGTGCCTGCTTAAGCTTAGCGATGGATTTTGGTTTTAGCGAGAATTGTCAATAAATTCAGAATTAAATTAAAGGAAACTATCTTACAAACAGTGTTTATAAAGTTTGCGACCTTAACAGCAAGATGGACTGCCCTGTTTTCAATACGCATTATTTATTACAGTTGGGGCTATACCAAGTTTTTGAATGTGGAAAATCACGGCGTTGCCTCACCAAAACTCCCGCAGCTTTGCAACAGCTGAATGGGTGTCAAATGCCGCTTGGCTTTTATGCAGGTGTAAACAGGTAATAAATGTGTGATAATTCGCTTTAAAATTTCTAGCAGTTGATTGATATATAGCTATAACTAGAGACTTGCATCACCTGCTCAAGTACTACTTAACCACAGCAGAAATGGTTGTACTTTGCGCGAGCAATAAAAGTAAAGTGCACTCCCCCCCGGTGATGTCGCGCCCCTAAAGTTTTGATTCTGCCCGTTTGACAGACACAATTCTGTGCTTGTTACGAATTTTGTGCTTGTGTGCAAATGTAGACCAAATAGGGTCGGCCCATGACATTGTATATATTGTGTGACCACCGCAATAGACCACCCACAAAAAAACTGGCGCCGCCGCTGGGTGTTCTGAATGGGGAGAGAAGAGACAATGCAGTGAAGTGCATTCGGTCGAGGAATTAGACCGATGTCGGTGGTCAGTCGGTGCCCGGTGCGCTATGCCCGGGTGGATTAGATCGCGTGTCCGAGGGCTGCAGACAGAGATCACTCAACTCAGCAGTAGCCTATACGGATGGGTGAGTGCTCATTTCGTCTGGAACGCACTCGTCAGCACTCCACCACCGTGTAGCCTACTTTACCAACCGCGCGTTCACATTTAATGTGCTTTACGTTAACCGTACAGGCCTAACTAAAACCGACAGTAGTCATCTACATTAATTGTGGGTGATAGGCCTGTACATCGTCCAGATCCTAATATCGCATGTTTGTTGGGCCAGACTAAAACAGCAGCAATGTTTTAGTGCTTGTCCAAAATATTGTTGTGAAATTTTGCATATTATTGCGAACCAGATCTCAAATTGTGAGTAAATAATAAGAAGTTGGACTGGTCACCAAAAATTATTTCTGGGAAACACTTGGACACTGCCATATTATCAGATCTTTGGCGTCTACAGCAGACTCAGCAGTCAAGAATACCTCTGGAGAACTATAATATAGGCTAAGCTTATCTGTTTGCATAACAGCAACGAAAACGTTGATACTGCAGAACAGCATCTGCGGAAACCTGCACGCGCGAACCGTACAGTGTGCTATTAGCTGCGGTAATTTAAGTCTTCGCTGTAATAGAGCCGCGAAGTTAGACACGTGGACTGGTCAGCTGCTGTAGCCACGCAAGCGTGAGAACAGGTTCTCTGAAGTAGCAGCTGACTGCAGGCGAAAGCCGCATCGCATCGCTCACGCTAATGAACAGCAATGATACGTTCTACCCAGTGACGTCGTAAGCTCGTAACAGGGGCAGGGGAGTTGCCCCTTCTCCAAATTTTGATCTCTTAGAAATAAAAATATATAAAAATACATAAAAATACAGAATTAGTTGCTGAAAATTTTGTACTTTGAGAAAATTTACGGGCAAAATTAAACTTTCGAGCACCATAATCTGCTTTGTCGGAAATCTGCAGTTTCTGTTGAAATATTGCAAATTTTTGCCCCCAGCTTTTGTAACGCACGACGCCCTGGTTCTACCGATCGCTGACGTATTGACAATTCGACATATCGTATTATCACATTAAAACTTTACTTTACTCCGCATAGCTCACGCGATATGCTATACGTTCCGTTGAGGGTAGGAGACTGAGTTGTTGTGATTTTGACATGAGTGCCTACTCTGGTCCAGTCGCTTTGTAAGCAGTGCCATGTAACCTTGGCAACTAGTGACTTTTTACGTGTCCTTATTCAACTCAGGAGCGAGGTTTCTGACCACAAGAAAGTTCATATATCCGTCAGTCTTTTGACATGCAATGCACTCGAATGTGTCCGTAGGCTTTGTCGGTTTCTTGCGTCGTAACATTGTAATCGATGTGCGAAAAAGATCAACGTTTTTTCTGCCGCCTATGTCTTAAGAAGTGATCACACTAGCAGTCCGGACGGACGTCAGAACGGTTGGTGTTTTTGACGACTGCTTTGACGGCCGTTCGAACGGACTGCTAGTGTGACCGCTCCTTTAGATCACACTGCATCGCATGATCGCATCAGTGGCGTCATTTCGGTAAATCGTTGGAGGGGGGCTCAGAAATCCTTGTGGGTCTTAGTCTACGTAATGTATGTTGTTATTGCAGCAGTAACACAACTGTTTCGAAGGTACGATTTACAGAGAAAAAACTAAAATCATAAATCCTTCTGAGTCCGTAGACCCCTCCAGCTCTCCCCTCCTAAATGACGCCTCTGCATCGCATTGTCTAGACATTCGTGCTCACAATATACTGTACCACGTGCAGGTGTATGGATAGGTATCATTATAACGAGCAAGAAACTTTACCCGCGTTTTCCCTGGGGGTCCACGATGCGTGACGTATTCATGCACTGTGTCGTTAAGTTCGATCCCACGTACCATCAAGCACATTCACCTGTAATTGGTTTTAACTCGAGTCTGCTCAAGTGAAATAACTTGTCGCTTGGCTGCGAAAATGTAACGGGCACTCGTCACGCCAGTACAATTGGTACATAAACGGGCGTCAAACGGAGCGCCGGTGGAATAATTTTCTGGAAGCAGCCAATGGGCGTGGAACGGAAAACATTATCCGGCGAAATATGTCGTACAAATAGTCTTTAAAACAGTGATTTTCAACTGGTTCCGCCGGACCCAAGGGTTCCGCGAGCATGTGCCAGGGGTTCCGTGGCTGGTCAGTAAAAAAATTTTTTAAAATAACCTAGCGTGCGAAATTACGTCAAACCAAGAAACTACAGTGTAGTCTCCTACGCACCGATCATGCTTCGTTCCAAATTAGCGCCTCTAACCGTCTAAAAACATTGCCTTAAAAAGTAGAAGCAATGATGCACAATCTGTGTTTACTGTTGCTCTCCGCATCCAAATTACAAATTATAAAAATGATTTTTAATTACATTTTTGGAGGGATTTGGCTTGGCATAAGAAAGTGAGCTTATATAAACATTTGGCTATGATTTTTGTGGCTATCCGGGTCCGGACCGCAATCCTGCATGATCCAGAGTTTCCCCTCGGCTGCGCTTTGAACTTTCTGGGTGCGTCTGCTGATTGCTATTATTATCTGGCGTTTTTCTTCTACCTATTATTAATTGCACATACCGTGCGGTCAAGGTGCATCTATAGGCTTGCTATACGGCTACAGTGTTGTTGTGTAAAGCAAATAGCACAACAGTAGCCTAACTCGTCCGCTCTGTGCCTGGCGCTCTTTGAAGCACACCTGTGATGTTATGTCACCTGCCTATCCATCCGTCCATCTAGGCATCCCAGTTAGCCGCCGCCGCTGCGGCTGCTGCTGCTGCTGCTTGCCTCGACGTCTGTCACTCTCGCCGTCCCGTTCCGCCTGACACTATTATCCACCAATAAATCCAGGCAGTCCAGCGGTCGTTTATTGGCCTATAAAAATGGTGCTAACCGTTTTTAAGACGTCAATAGATTAGGACTACACTTCGGCCGGGTTATCCGTTTATAGTTGTAGCTGTTGTTTGAGTGGCGTGAATCTCAATTATCTCACCTCGCCAGCTGCATTATTCTGACGTTACGTCGTCGTCGCATTCCATCCTCGGTAGGCCCTATGAAGGTCGAAGATCACGGAGTGAACTAGTTTCCTCCATGATTGTTGTCTGACGAAAGTACAATACATATACGATTTTTGACTCAGTTGCAAATAAGCATGCTGACAACGATTGATGTTGTTTGCAGGACGTGTACCGTTACCTCAAAGGTCTGGGACAACAGCTGATGATATGGAAATGCCGCAATGCTATTCAGACGTTCTGGCACCACGAACCATTGCCGTACATAGGTCAGTACTGGGCTTTATTGTGCACGATGCGCTCAAGAGATGCACTAAAAAGTAGTCCGCGGTGACCACAACGCGCAAACAAGAAAGCCCAGCTGTTGCCAGGGAAAACGCGTTACAGCTTATACAGTTCCTTTGCAGTACTGATTTTCAAGGTCATCCAAGGTCAGTGATTTTTATGTAATCTAAAAGGGCGTATGTCACTTTTTATTAGCGATTAATAGTAACTTTGGCCCTATCTCTCACCGTTTCCAAAATTCGGCCATTTAGAGCTTGAAACCTTTCACTGAAAATCGAGGCCAAACCGCTGCAGATGGAGACTTGGTACTATTGACAGGCTTTTTGCAGCCTATAGGAAGTTGCCAGCGCCCTATCCGATAGCACCATCGCTGACCCCCTATGACTTACCGTTTAGCCACATTACCACACGACTGACATACCATAGTGATGTGTTATAGCAACCTAGGCCCTATCTCGCACCGTTTAGCTACAATACATCCGTTACCGTTACAAACGATAGATAGACAAACGGACAGACGACAACCGTGCCAAAGACGCCCATACGGCATAGCTGTAGCGCGTCAAAAATCGACACTGAGCCCTAAATCTGTGTTAGTAGCGGTTTTTGTTTGCAGAAGACGTATACGAGACCTACTCCCATAGGCTAAGCCTAGTAGCAAATGTGGCGATAGCGTCGCAGACAGTTTTGTGGTCAGGATTACAGGACTTGGTGTTGTTAGTGCGAAGGCGTGAACAAAGCGATAGAAGTGAACCGCAATATGTCAGTGCACTTTGGTTTATTTCATTCCCTACGCTCCGTACGCGTTTTAAGACTTCGAGATGTAGTGGTGCGTGAAAAAGAGTAGATGTTGTATAGCCTGGTTCTACAAGTTTTATGTTTCATGATTTCACTTGAGATGAAGTTTGATCTCACGCACTGGAATCTATAGAGTGCTGTAGGAAAAGCAAAATGAACTCAGTAATTGCCAGCAGGCACGGAAGACGAAAGAGAAGACGTTTTGTTGACAAGTTGACGGGCAGCTAGCGGAAACTTGGTACAACGCGGGGGAACAAGACGGCATTATCGATGTCGTGTTAAATACAACGCGTAGCAGAGCGTGAATGTCCGTACGTTTAGAGTAGCGACGCTAGTCGCCGCCGGTTTATGAATGAATACTGTACAGTATATGAGTACTATAAATGAAGAAGACGCCGTGATTCATCATCAATGAGCCAGTCACTCAGCCAATCAAAAGAGTGCGCGGTGTCACTGGGTACGCTGCGGAGAAATAAACTACAATGACATGACTCATTCATTCATTTCATTTATTCAACGGCTCTTTACTTTCCGATAGCTGTTTACCGTGAATTGCAGACAAACTCTGTAGTGAGTGAGATAAGCTGCTGACCTTCTCCTCCTGTCGCAGTGTGCTACTTATTGTTAAACCTCACAAAGACACCTTTATTCGCCAAGACGACGGCAACAAACATAGGTTTAGCCTACAATGTGAAAGGTGAATAAGTACAAAGAATGGTGAAATAAGAAGCTTAGCTGTCGCTAGAATAGCCGACCGTACTGGTTGTCAGTGACCTTGAAGATCATCCAAGGTCGATGATTTCCATCTTATATGAAAGGGCGTATGCTTCTTTTTATTAGTGACCACCTTAGTCACCTTAGTTCTATCTCTCACCATTTCCGAGATATGGCCATTATAGCTTGAAGCTTTCCACTGAAAACCGCTACAGATTGAGACATGGTTATTATTGACAGCCTATACAAGAAGTCGCCAGGGCCCTATCTGAAAGTACTATCGCCAACCCCTTACGACTTACCGTTTAGCTACAATACATCTGTGACAGACGACGACGGATAGACGGACAGACAGACAGACGGACGGACGACAACCGTACCAAAAAACTCGACCGTTACTTCAATACGGTCGGCTAAAAACTGAGCTGCGAAAATAGCATTAATCACACTATTATTCGTTAAAAATTTATATGCATTTGAATGTCAAAAATTTCGATTAAATTCATAGCAATAAAATGTTATAAAGTAGGCAACGTCACAAAAAGCATGTGAAATAATTTCATCTCAACCGTCTAAAATTCTGAGTATGCCACTGCCCGCTTTAGTCCCGAGAAATACACAGTCACTGGGTTCGAAGTCGCTAGAAATGTTTACACGTCGAATAATGTTCCTGCTTCTGCGATCAGTGCGAACTGTTAATGTAAGCCGCGGCTATGCCACCGGTCGTCGGTTATCTGTGTTCAAGTGCATGTAGCGCGTTCATAAAGGTCAGCAGAATTTCATCGTCATTTTACTCAACTAAGCCATGAAGTCATACTACTAACAGCCTAGTCGGAAAGCTGACAGGGATTACCATGCACCCCCTCTGAGATTAAACCCCATACATATTTTATTGTACTCCAGAAGAAAAACTTCCGAAAAAAATTATGCTAACAGAAAAAATTGGGATACAGAGTGCTTACCAGCCGTTTGTTGTTATGACAACCAAAAGCCCTTAGCAACAAGTTTAGTGTGCTTATAAGAAAGATAATAAATGTTTAAATGTATCAAATGTTATGGCTATAATAAACTGTTCATACGTTAAGTTCAAGAAATCCAATATTGTATTTTGTATTTATCACATAGCAACGGTTGCTATGGGGTGAAATTCTTCATAGCAACGGCCTATTCAGCAGAGATATAAGCATGAAACATCAACCAAACCTTATAGTTACCATATGAAGTAAGATCAGTAGTTATAGTTTTGCCTAGCAACCGTTACTGTGGACATCGTGGTAACTTAGTAACACAGTATGTTGTCTAAATTTGGTTACCATGGCAACGAGTTTTGGGTTGCAATAAAATATAAATAATGCCATTTTAATTGTCCGACCCTGAAAACTTCTCATTTCGTGCAAAGATTTCAGACATATGTTGTATAAAAGCCTCGATATGGCATATTTTCTGTTTAATTTCTCCAAACTCCGTTGCCATAGCAAGACGATCGATATTAGTCAACAAAAATAATACTATCATTTCCTCTCAGTGACATCAACTGGTTGACATTCAGAACCTCACTTAACACTGGCAGAATGCACCATAATATTCGTGGGGTCAAATTGACCCCGGCTTCCTGTCGGCGTTACAAAATTGGGCTTCCCGTCGAAGGGTTAAAATGGTTGGGGGCATGCAGAAAGTTGAAATTTTCGGACGGACGGTTGTAAATTTGGGACAAAGAAGATACGGGTGTTCAAAATTTCAATCTTGCCTTTAACTTTTCCAAAATAGGGGATTACGATTTTCAGTTCCAAGTTTTGGATTTTTTTGAGAAAAATTTCCCGACAGGCAAAAATTCACCTGAGAGCACTTGCCCTTCCCCTCTTACGACGCCACTGCGTAATTCTGTGCACAAACTCAATTTCGGCCGCGGTTTCGCTGAGTTTACACCTATCGATTTTCGTCGCAATTTTCCAAAGTCAAAATATTTTCAGACGTATAAGCGTTCAAATCGGGACCTAAAATTATAACATGGAATGTCATGGACTCTTTTTCCCGAGCATGATAATTTATATAAAACAGGCATATGCCTATATCGTAGAGTAAATTAGTCGTAATTGTGTCTTTGCGCTTAGACCTGTACTGCGACGTCATCGGAACGATGAAGACCGTCGCCTGGTCGTATCGTGGCCGCAAAATCGCCGGCACTGGAGGTATACGAAGTTACAAACACGCGTTTGTAGGCCTACATTGGATACACGTAAACAAAGCAAGAAAACGTTACTTGGTCTTTTCCGTGACGTTTGTTGGATTTTTAGAGCTGGATGGCTTCGTCAACAGCAGCGTCGTGAGGCGAGACAGGAAGTTGCCTTTTTCCGACAGACACTGCAAATTTCCGACAGAGGAGAAAACACGGGTGCTCAAAAGTTTAATTTTGCCCTTAAAATTTTCCAAAATTGCGTTTTTAGCTAGAAATAACCTAAATAAAAATCTTCCGACAATGTTCCGACCGCTCAAAATTTAAGAGGAGGCAATTGCTTTTTTGGCCCCTCTCCCTGGTACGGCGCCACGGATTTGTTTTGTCGTGTGCTGACAGTGGAATTGTCCGCAACGGACGTGAGTCGGTACAGCTACACCATAGCGACACACTACGACGCCGGACAGTACTACTCCGCTTGGCTCGACTTCCGGCTACGCATACACAACGCTACGCAGCTCGATTCCGGCATATACAGGTCTCTCTGTTGACGTACATGTATAATACGTTACGTAATTTAGGCGAACAAAAATAAAATTGGATACATTTTATGTTCTTTTGCAAAGTTTGGCAACTTGTTGTAAGTTCCTGTGCGTAAAGGCATTATAAACCTACAGAGATATCACACCGCGTGATCTAAACGATAGGCCGTGTAGCAGCGCGAGTTCACCTAGGCCTATAATGACTCAGAATACGAAAATGATGCATAGGCCTACAACAGTGCTAAGGTAATTATTATACGTCATTGACTGAGAGATTGATTGACTGATTAATTGACAAATGATTGGATCGTATGGGTCGGTTGTAGGTTCCGAGTGACTAGTCCGACTGGAGACGCCGATCAACGGCTTGTTTACGTCGACATATCGGCCCCGCCTCATCCGCGCGTAACCACACCCACCACGACGCCCACTTCCGGTGTCGACGTCGCCGCCGCCGAGAACCCGGAAGTAGTTCCGACGAAGTCGATGCGGCGGCGGAAGCAGTCTTCGGAGCAGGGGGTGGCACGCAGGCGACGCCTGAGGAAGCAACGACGACGACGACGACGCAAGAGGCTGGAACGACGACTGAAGCGTCGAGGCTCCGCGTCCAGCACCGAGGAGCTGTCAAAGTTGAGCGAAGAACAGTCGGCCTGGGTGTGAAGTGGACAGAGCGTGCGGACAACGATAGCCAGGGCCGGATTTGGACCTAGTACTGTTCAGCAAAAATGCGGGGGCTGTCACAAAAATTTTTTCCGTCCTTTTCACCGAAAGGAGTCGGCGTTTACAAGTCTAAAAAAGTCGAGCTCCTTGCTCGTGTGGCCCTTTTTGTGCGGGTCCTGTTCGAGCGAACATGCTGAACATGCCCTAAATCCGCCTCCGGCGACAGCGTCGATTGACAGAAAACGACAACCTCAGGAAAAATGCAAAAATGTCAAATGAGCGATTCTTGCACGTTATAGTTAGGCAAATGACGTAGGCCTATACTTAGGCCTAGCAGGGATACGCCTGCTTTTTCTTAGAAAGCGAAAAAGTTAACGAAAAGGGAAAAATTAATCAAACGATCAAAACCGTGCAAAACTTAAGGTAAAATGCACATTTAACATGTACACGACACCCGCCTTTTTACAATGAGCGAGACTTGGTTTCGCTGCTACCTTTACGGCATTCTTAAAATACACTTGTGCCGAAATAATTTAAGAATGCCGAACTCAGAATGAGGAAAACTAGGTAGAACTTTTGCGCTTTGCCGCCTGAATTTTTTGTGGTACACCTTGGGCATAAAAGTGCCACTTTTATTTTTTTGAATAGCTTCGTGAAACATTGGCCAGTTTTAAAATTTTTTTGGCATGTGACATCAAAAAAGAAACTTGACACGAATGATTTAATTTTGACCATCTCACTTCAATACTGTTGCTACACTACCTTGTGAAATGCAGAAGTCACAGTTTGGCCAATGACAAAATTTATGCTGGCTGGGTAGCACACGCGTCGGCTCAGAAATGATTAACCGAATAGCGACAAACCTGATTGACAGTTGTCTCTTAAATAGGCACACGTGTCATATCACATCATCTTTATTTCAGCATATGCTCAAAGTGTCCGCCTCTAGCACGAACGCAAGCGTTAGACGTTGACGCCACTCGCCAACAGCACGTTCTATAACTGTGTGACTTCTGCATTTCACAAGGTAGTGTATCGACAGTATTAAGGTGAGGTGGCCAAAACTAGTCATTTGCGTCAAGTTTCTTCTTGATGTCGCATGCCAAAAGTTATTAAAATGGCCAATGTTTCACGGAGCTGTTCAAAAAATAAAAGTGGCACTTTTTATGGCCCACTGTGTAGTTTAGGCTTACATCGTTCGGAGATGGAAGTCACAAAATCAATAATTATTGTCAGGATAATATTCTTGTTTCTTTTTTCGTACTTTTAATAAATATGCTTTTGAATGTCGTTACCAGATAGGCTAACATAATGCATAGGCCTAAAGTGTAATTTTGTACGTACATAAGTCTGAAGATAAGTCTAAATAAAGGAATGATTTGCATCCACACTGCTGTGTCAGATGACACACGGCGCTTCGTGTTTTTTACGCGCGAAAGCAGCTACTGCTTTCAGCGCGTCTTAGCCATCGCAATTCTGTCTGTCCGTCTGTCTGTCTGTCACACGGGTGGATTAGTCAAAAACGGTGCAATATAGGATCACCAAATCTTCACCTTGTAAGACTCTAGTTTCAGGAACCGTAAAGCTTTTCCATGAATTCGAAGGGGGGCCACCCCGAATGAGGGCGCTAAATGAGAAGGGGGCAAAATTTGCGATTTTTGATCAATAAGTCGCTGTATCTCAGTAACGATGCGAGATAGGGCCTAGGTTACTATTAATCACTAATAGGAAGTTGTACACTGGCTCTCGTTTGGCGCCAAATTTAATGACCTTGAATGGCCTTGAACGCCAAAATAGGGGGTTTTATGGATTTTTTGACAATTTCGGGCTGCGACACAAGTCTATATCATTCACAAGGTGGCGCCACACTACTATCGTTATGCGATCCAGATAGAGAATTCGGTATTTGTACATTAACTTAGCGTGAACACCCCAATTTTCAGCTAAACTACTGAACCGGAACTGCTATAGGCTTTCACGCGTTTCGCGAGCATTAGCTCAAATTTCTTGTTTAATTCTGTAGGCTAATCGTGTTTTGGATACGTTTGCACCTAAGCGAAATATTACCTGTGTCATACTGTATCGTTTATTGTAAGTAACTGTGCAGCCAATAACTTTCGACAGCTTTTTGAAATTAAGCGTACATGTTTGCCATGTTTTAATGTACTGTCAATATTATAATGTGTATACGTGAGGATTGCTTGTTGGATTCGTTGATCGCGTGACTACCGTATTATACAGTGACGTCTAAAGACGGCCGACTTCCGGTCGTGGAGAGAGAAAGCGATTTCTTAGAAGTGACACACTATTTTAACCCTGCTATCTAATACCCCGTGTACACGACGGGTGTAGGACATCCCCCTGGACATGTTCCCCCGGACGTTTCCCCCCTCCCTATACTTTACATGAGAATCGATCGATTGTATGACATCTTGGGTCATATTACGTCACCCTGGGGACGGACACCTTGGGTCCTTCCTTTGAAGTGGCGCCGCTGACCGTGACGGCGGCGACGTATTGGCTTAAACACCTGAGCACGCCGACGCGTGAAGGCGGGTCTTAAGTAGTGAAGGTACTGAGTATACATTAAGCGAAACCGAATAGTAGCTGAGCA
>Ga0209367_1005521_pt1 | contig 17540 bp, 13 predicted proteins | sample WorMetLIZISLAND2_FD_187412 | JGI IMG/M metagenome (GOLD analysis project Ga0209367, IMG submission 187412) | Marine gutless worms symbiont microbial communities from Max Planck institute for Marine Microbiology, Germany - Olavius geniculatus... ... | reverse complement strand
GCAAAGAAAGCGGACTTCTTATAACGACGGCGTGTTTGCACCACAGGCGCTTAACTACGCTACCCTGTAAAAATCAGTATTCAAAGATTGCCACTATGTAATATTTTAGAAAGTAATGTGGTTAAGCGTTCAAATCATAGTGAGATTTCTGACCATTCTGTTATTGCAAATTTACTGCTGATTGTATGCCAGTGGATGAATTTTGAAAAATCGGTCCGTATCTGAAGGCGTTTCAATAATAAATAACTGAAATAACTCTAAATAAGTGGCATATTTTTGCACCACCCTGTAGGTCTAAATTCGCATAAATGCATTTTCGGTCATTTCTAAGACGCTTTAAAATGCCTGAAAAGTTAAAAGTCATCATGCCGAATATTGATTAATAGGCCTAAGATAGCAGTTTCTTTAAGATAACAAAGTCCGTCAGATGCTGATCCACATCATCACCAAAATCTTACCACCCATAACGTAGGTTATTTTTAACTTTCCCTGAAAATTTTAGCCAAATCCGCTTGTTACTTGCTGACAAACCAACAGATAAATACGCGTGGGGTATGACATAACCTTTGCCTTTCTTAGTGGATGTGATAATTTTGCCCTGTTAGCGAACACGCAACATTTTTGCGTGATTTTCGTAAACATTTTAACGTTCTTGCTAAATATTTGGAATTTTCTTCCTTTTGACATTCGCAATAGTTAAAGATGGTGTTAATTAGGTATATCTGATGGTGATATAATAAAAACTTAGTAATGCTTTTTTAATCGCTTACTTATAATAACAGCGTTTTTCGTCATTAGACGCTTAAAAATCCAAATGTAGAGTGGCGATTTTCAATTAGTATTAACTTTTCAGTGACTGTATTATTTTCCATTTACTCTCAATCTTTTAAAAACGCTGGCCATTAACGGGTCAACCTACCGCAGATCGGATCCCAGTGGAGTGCCGATGCCGTATCCCTTGGAGTCGAGGTTGTTGCCGACCTTCATGGTGTCGCACGGCTTGCGCTGATTGGCGTAGTCGTTTGTCGTCGACTCCATTAGGAACGCGTACTTACCGTTCGAATCTCTCACCTATACGCATTAAACACAAACATTAAACTCACACCGAACGCCAGTGACTGGACGTTGCAATAATCATTCATCAGTTTAATTTCATTAGGTATGTGGTTTTTGCCATTTTTGTCATTATTCGTTCTATTCGTTCTAAAATAAACCTGACCAATTGACCGCTTTGTCGACTGATAATCAATCAGCACTGTTTTACCTACAAGAAGCTAATTTTAGCTCAAAAGACTGAAGGTCGGGGTCAGACTAACGACCGCATGTTTTCTAGTTTTTTATAACCTTAGACAACTTAAATGTCTGCAAGATCATTCAATGTCAAACACAGAAGCAAAAAATTAAATAAGTAATAAAAGTTTAAAAATTGTGAGTGATACCCGTTGTACGCCAAGATCATTGGTCGCAACGAACACGCTAGGCTCAGTAGAAGACATGAACGACCACATTCTCTCATAGACCGGAATTGTAGAAGTCTGCCGCATATAGCACACACGAATACGTAATTAGTCATTCGCACTTTATGCTATGAATAGTAACCTGTGATATGCTCGTTGCTGAAAGTTTGACGATACGTCATCTCAAGTATTTATTTTTTTGAAAACAAAATGCACTTAACCATATATGCGCATTAATAATTAATTGGCGCAATATTCTCATTAATAGACCGATATTTACACGTAGTCGCTCTACACATCTGTACAGATGTACAGATCTGCTGGGACACGGGACTATCAGTGACCGACGCTCTGCAGCTGGCAGAAGATCGCTCGTTTTGGCGACAAATCGAGACGGCGGAATGCTGCGGCTGAACGCTTCGCGTCATGATGATGATGATGATGATGATGTACACATGTTTTTACAGTCTCTAATAGCTACGACTGTGCCACAGTTGCGCAAAGTGCTGTGAAATGACGTGCATCTATAGCAGCGCGTCAGTGTTTTACTAAGTTGAAATCTATAAATATTGCTTTACTTGCTACGTCAGCATACAACAGCGATGTTTGTTGCATTCAGTCACTGCTGGTCCACAAGGTACACCACCCGTCCTTTGTCTGAAACATCTTTAGCAATGCATACGCTACAGGCCTATGTGCCCGTCTGCGTTATCGGTCTTTTTCTGCAGCAATTACGGCTGGCATTCGTGACGACCCGAATAGTCTCTGTGGGAATCGAGCTACTTAGCCGCAGCTGGTTTTCACTTGGCCGTCATTAATAATACATCGCCCAACCACGGGGAGAGAACAGAGCTATAGCTAGTGACTGCAAGAAGCTTGAACCAACAGCAGTACAAAAAAAGAGATTTGCAAGCAAAGTACTGAGCTATTCCACACACATTATGATACGTTAACTAGAAAGCTTATTTTGAACACTGCTGGTGCATCCGGTGCATTCGTTTTGGTATTACTGTACTTATTTCATTGATGACCTTCAATACTTGACACTACCCATCAGAGGCAAGAGGGTCTTCATAAACTATGGCCAATGCACGACAACACACACTCTACCCAAGTGGGGACAAAGAAAGGAGTCAACCTGGACCACAACCACAGACAGTTGAACATCTGCTGCACAAGTGCCCAGTCGCAGTTCACTGGCAGCTTGACATAGCTTCACCAACTAAAAGACGAAGAAGCCATCGACTCGACATAGGGATGGAGCGAGACATATGAAAATTCAGTAGGCCTAACTCGAAACGAATAATCGCAATTCACCTTGAAGAAGTCCTTCGATGACCCAGAGTCGACAGTGCCGTACTTGATGTCGGTCTGTTTGGCGAGATCTTCGGCTGACTCAATGGGCGACTGCATGCGCTCTGCAGTGAGGAACGCTGCCAGGTTAGCCGTGTATGAAGAGATGAGAATCAAAGTAAAGAACCACCACACACTGCCGACGATACGACCAGACATCGATCTGCCTCACAGCGAATAAATAAATAAATCTTTATTTAACCACCAATAGACTACAGTAAGAAAGTAGGTAAGTTAAGTGTAAACTTTCACAGTGCCAGTCAAGCACATGGAAATATAAGTAAGGCAGGATGTTTTATGTATAATCAGACTATCGCACTACAACCAACACAAAAGTCAACTCAGCCTTCCATCCCTCCGGAGTACGTAAATCGAGTACTGGTCTGTCTGGCTGGGGTTATGGCGGGGAGCGTTCACCTCTGTCGAATGGCAGGGGGTAACGCTGTGTAATCCTATATGACAGGTGACGCTCCGTATAGCTCTAAGATGGGTTTCCCATGAAGAGCTATGTAACCATTTAACCATTAACCAAAAAGATGCAGACGGAGGGAGAGAGAGAGAGCTCTAGACTGCATGCCTGGGCTCGATGTCGACACCCTGCTGCATGAAAGCGCCCAGTGAAAACCAGAGACTGTTGAAGATGGTGAAGTTGTTGGCTACAGCGACGCCGTCCGAGCTGTCTTCAATGTGCCACTCAAACGGACTGAAGCGACTGACCAGAAACAACACGACGCTGACACCGATGTACGCGAACACCACGCACATCCACACCTGCACCGCACATCACCCGCGTTCATTAACACTAAGTCCATAGTAATTTGGAAAAAGACGAAATCGCTCTTAGTTTGCATTCGCCAGGTGGCATATCGGCAATTTGCAATTGTGTGTTTTGGCTGGAATGTTAGGACTCTCAAATCCCCCTTCCTCGCAGTCAGGCACCCCATATAACACAATGTGTCATTTCGCTTTCCCCACAAGTGTACCTGACAAACGACATCTAAATCTGTCAAAAGGTTCAAGCAGAGTACAGGAATGCCGTAGACGACCGATCAGGCTACGGAGAAATGTGTAGCTATAAATGGAATTGCTTGCACTAGAGCGATTTCGCCCAGTAATAAAGACAATATGTATGGACAACGTGGTGCTAAAATTACAGCAAATTGCGCCTACCAAGCGACCGCAGACGGCAGATCATCAGACCAAGCCAACCAAGAGTAGGACCTTCGCCGTACGAGTTATTAATTTAGGCCTACTAATGCTGCTGTTGTGGCTACTGCCACACTGTACTACTACTGGGCTACTACTATATTACTACTATTAGTGAAATAGCAGTAGTAGTAGCAAAGTTATAGACTTAAAGGAAAAATATAAAATTCCACGCATATGACGTTATTGTGAACAATAGCGAAAAATCGGTCATGTAGGTCCTATACAGAAAAAAGCGATTCACGCCTCGGCTGAGAGCGGGTTCATGAATGAGAAGACGCCCGGGATGTCTTTGGTCGGTTTCTTGATCATGATGCTAATGCCGAGGCTCATGAACGGCTTGCTGAAGTCAATGACGCGCTCGCGAGCTGAGGTGATTGTCAACGGAGCGATTGCCAGGTCCGCTTCCTGTCCGATGACAATCATAACGATGACAGTCATACATGCATAACTCACAGTGATGGGCGGCATCTACTTTTTTTTAATTACTTTGTAGTTAAACTACTGCATATCACTCATAAATGTAAAGAAGAAATTTGAGCTAAGGCTCACGAGACGCGCGAAAGCCTATAGCAGTTCCTGTTCGCAAACTGTCAGTCTATCTCCAGCCGTTTTCACGAAAGACTGACCAACAAGGGTAAAATAACGACTTTTACGGGGGTACCGCTCTTTGATGCCCTCGTGCGCAGGTTTCCTTTAACTTAGAAAATCGAGACTTGTACCGTCAAAATCTACGTTCAATGCTGAAAATTTTATATGCAGCTTCTCTATGTCTATCTCAATTGGTTTCAGCGCAATTCGCTTTTGAAAAGTGTCTCGCAGCCCAAAATCGCCAAAAAATCCATAAAAAACCCTTATTTTAGCGTTCAGTGTCATCCAAGGTCAGTGAATTCGGTAGCAATCGAGAGCCAGTGTACGACTTCCTATCAGTGATTAATAGTAATCTACGCCGTATCTCGCACCGTTATTGAGATACAGCAACTTATTAGCCAAAAATCGCAAATTTTTCCCACCCGTCTCTCATTTAGCGCCCTCGATCGAGGTGACACCCTTCAGATTTATAGAAAAGCTTTACGGTTCCTGAAACTAGAGTCTTCCGGGCAGCCGAGGGTAAAAATTCGGTAATCCTAGCTTGCACCGTTTTTGTCTGATCCACCCGTGTGACAGACGGCGGACGGACGGACAGACAGAATTGCGATGGCTAAGACGCGCTGAAAGCAGTAGCTGCTTTCGCACGTAAAAATTGATCAAAGATGCAGTGAATACATAGTCAGAAGAACAACTAAACTTTTAATACCCAGTAAGCATCTGAACTGCACCAGGACATACTCTGGCCTGGCATTTTCGTTAAATTTCACGCGCGAAAGCAGCTACTGCTTTCAGCGCATCCTAGCCATCACAATTCTGTCCATCAGTCCTTCCGTCTGTCCGACACACGGGTGGATCAGTCAAACACGGTGCAAGCTAGGATCACCAAATTTTCACCATTGGCTGCCTGAAAAACTCTAGCTTCAGGATCCGTAAAGGTTGTCCATAAATTCGAACAGGGTCACCTTGAACGAGGGCGCTAAATAAGAGGGGGGCGGTGGTGGAAAAAAAATTTGCAATTTTTAGCCAATAAGTCGCTGTGGGTGGTTTGTTGAGCGGCGGGTTTCGTAGTAAACTAATGGTAAGCATTAATCAAAACCGAATATCAGCCGATGAGAATAGTCGGTAGTTAGCCAAAACCGTTTTCACAACATGAAATATTTCTCGAGTTTCAGTTTTCTGCTTTTAACTAATTAATAGAGCAACATGGGCATAAAAGCGTCCGTGCCACTCTGACGTCATCGGTGGACCTCGACGACTGCTTACCAGACCACCACCCAAGGTGTCCGCACCCAAGAAACAATAGAAACCACTCATGCTACCGGACTATCCCTGCATGCTTACGCCTCGTATGAGTTCTCCAATCATTCCATTCCATGATCCGTCCTCGTCCTGGCTGCCGTACTTGCCGTCCTTGACCGGCTGAATGATGTAGTCGATGCCGATGCTTTGAGACACCTCACTGGCCAGGTCAGCGACGTAACCTTCATAGCGCTCGTTGCCTTCCAGCGCCTTGCCGTCTGTCGACACGTCACGGAGCTCCAGGTACGGCATGCCCTGCGTACGATAACATCATAAAGACGTGGCTCCAACATCAACAAGCTAAGTACGTGAAGACAAAGGCAAAATGCAAAGTCCAGTACTTGCTAAAGCGCTGCTTACACGAGTCAGACTCGTAACACTGGATAACATATTGCATGCTGATGTGCCGTTAAGAAACCATACTCACTGGCTCACTCACGTGGCCAGAAGCGATTTACAATGTCGGAAGGGAAGCTGATTGGCATGAGCTGATGACAGCGCAGCACACTATGCGGCCATCCACTGCCGGCGTCAGCAAACAACTGGACCCCCGGAACATCCAGCAGACAGATATACCACTACCTCAATCAGCCGCATTATGCTTTCACCCCGTAAAACCGTAAGCTACTATTCATCCCATCCGCTAAGAATAAAAGGCTAAGTTACCTGAGCAACCAGTGTTAGCAAGTTGCTCATCCCCAACTTGTAAAGCAGTTATCACACAAAAAGTATAACCATTTTGCTAAAACTGCACTAACCTAAATATTTGCAGAGTAAAATTTGCCGTCAAACTACCATTAACTGCATCAAAAATATGGATCGCAACAACGTCGACGATATTTGACTGAGTTTCACGAAACCCACAATCACAGCATGCAGACGAAATTACCAAAATGGTGGTAACGATTCGCGTTTTGTTGACGAGCGTGTTGTTGCCTTTGTGTCGAATCAATGACGCAGTTCTCAATTCCAGTCCACTCGACGGCCGCCACTCCCCAACCTGTTGCACAAGTACAGTCTGAAACTAAATCAAGAAATAGCAACATGTTTAAATAAGTAAGTAAAAAATAAAGTAATTTATATAGCTCACAATAATGTCGGCGAAAAAATCGCCGAATCTGAAGCGCTGGGGTGGGGCAGGGCACTAAAGATGACTAAAAGTTGAAAAAGAACGTTTTGAGTTGGCGACGGAAAGAAGCTAGTAGACACTGAACAATTAAGGGTTGGTGGCGTGGTGTAGCGGTAACGCGTTTCATCCGATCAACGAAGTTACTCTACGCCGGGCCGGGTTAGTACTGTGATGGGTGACTGCCTGCGGGCAGGTAAACCATCTCGGAAGGTCAACTCAGCCTTTCACCCTTCCGGGGTAGATAAATCGAGTACCGGTCTATCTGGCTGGGGTTAAGGCGGGGCGCGTTCACCTGTGTCGGGTGACACCGTAGCAGTTAACACTGTGTGATCCCATATGGCAGGTGACGCTCCGTAGCTCTGAAATTGGCTTCCATTAAGAACTATAACACTACCTTTAACTATTGCGAATGTCAAAAGAAAGAAAATTCTAAATATTTTGCAAGATCGTTAAAATGTTAACGAAAGTCACGCAAAAAATGTTTCGGTTCGCTAACAGGGCAAAATTATCACATCCAGCAAGAAAGGCAAAGGTTGTCATACCCCACGCGTATTTATCTGTTGGTTTGTCATCAAGTAACAAGCGGATTTGGCTAAAATTTTCAGTGAAAGTTAAAATTAACCTACGCTGTGGGTGGCATCTGACGGACTTTGTTATCTTAAATAAACTGCTATTCTAAATAAGCTTAAACATTAGAACGTTATTTATAATGGTGATTAAATAAATTAGCAGCTGACATAGTCAGTGCACCTTAGAGAGTCCGCGGGTTTGAGTGATCTCAAGAACTTCCAGCTTATAGTCTTTACGTAGTCCGAACTTGTCGAACTTGATGGCACCAGACAGACCCGTCACCTGCGTCTGAACACGCAAAACAGTATAAATTATTTATAAATCACGACATATAAATAATTGAATAAATGTGTCTAGCAACGACGGCTACTATCATCTCCGATCTGCTGACCGTGGACAACTCCAGATTTCGCGAATCAAAATATCAGCATACGAAAAACGTGGGTTTGGACACTCCGGTTGGGTCTATTTACTTGGAATGCCTCCCCCCGCGGCGTCAAAAAGTAGGCTAGACAAAAAACAGGCACACTGTTAAATGCCTGTCGCGCCAATTCCCTTTAACGTGCAATGTCAGGAAATAATGTTGTCAAAAATTGTAGTTTTGAAACTCAGTACGAGCCACAAGCGTAAATGGCGTTTGAATCAAGAGTTTATTTAATGGTGGGCGGTGCATCTGAATCACTTTTCTTAAAATGTAGATCAAAATGTCCACCCCCCGTTTCTGACAAAGACTGTATGCCGCAGTCACACACACAGACCTCGCGTAGTGCTTTCATGACGTCGTATCCATGTCGCCACGGCTGCAGCGGTTCGGCATCGCAATCGATGTTCTCCGTGGTGTTGACGTAGACGACGCCGTTGCGTGACGACGACGATGACGTCGAGTGAAACATGCCGCGATTCTGACTCTGTCGTGCGACGTTCGTCAGAGCAGTGTAGATGACCGTCGCCGCGTCGGCTGCCAGCGCAACCTCGTGCTACACCACAAAGTTAAAGGTTAAAAAGATTGTGTATAGCTTTTTATGTGAAACCCATCGCAGCGTCACCTGCCGTAAGGGATCACACAGTATTATCTGCCACCCAACACAGGTAAACGCGCTCCGCCTGAACTCTAACCAGACAGACCGGTACTCACCTACCCCGGAGGGATGGAAGACTGAGTTGATCTTGGTGTTTGTTATATACCTGAATTGTTTATCTGTTCGTAGACAGTCACCCATCCAAAAAGTAAACCACCTGACAGCGACCGGACTGCGAGTCGAACCCACGACCTCGCGATCGTAAGTCAGACACCTTACCGTTACACCACCGTCCACCAAGCCACCGTTCATTTCATTTCTGCCGCAGTCTTGATAGTAAGTAAGCAAGCAAGTGAGTAAAACGTGTCAGAAAATCTCCTACATGTGCTGCTCGCATTAGTACCTGAACAATATGTCGTAAGTAATCGTCCAAAAACAGAGCCTTCTTTCCGTTCCGTTGGAAGCTTCTGTAAAGATTTTAGGAAACTGAATGAATGCTTGTAAGTCGGTATCTCAGTACTGTTGGACACTCTCACAGAACTTCAAAATTTCTCACTAGCTGCGATTGACAGATTGGGTGCTATCCGGTGGCCGCCAATGGTGGAAATAGCTGTAATACGCTGTAGGTCCGTGCTCGTTATTTTTTTTTGACGCGCTACAGTTATGCTCTAGACATCTATAGCACGATGTGTTGTCTGTCTGTTTGTCCGTGTGTCTGTTTCTAACGAATGTCATGTGGCTAAGCCTTCGGCCATGGGGAAAATTTTTTGCACGAATAATTAGCCATGCGTCGAGGCTCTCTGCTTACAAAATTTGGGTAAAGCAGTGCAAAAACATTTTCAAATTTAGGCTTGAATGGAGGAAATAAAAATGTGAGTTTTTCAACGGAAAATTGGCCATATCTCGGAAAAGGTGAGGGATAGGGCCACGGTTACTATTAATCACTAATAGGAAGTGGCATACACCTTTTCACGTGAAATAAAAATCATCGACCTTGAATGACCATGAAGGTCAGTACTGCAACAGAACTGTATAGGCTATAGCGCGTCGTCCTTAGCGACAGCTGGGGTTTCTTGTCTCTATTAAAGGTTAACTGTGCTCCAAACACAAATCCAAACTGGATTAAAACCAATAAAAACATTATGCGTAAATCAGCCAGACAAAACTGACCGTTATGAGTCGACTCTGTCCGGAGGACCACTTGGCGCTGTCAAGTCCTTGCCAGGCTTTGTGAAAAGTTTTCGCCGTCTGATTACTGAGATCCACCAAACGCAGCCCAGTCACGTTCATGCCACCGTGAGCGGAGAAACTCAGCGTTGTCTCACCGAAACCCTGCAAACAGTCACTCATTGAATAATCACCCCGAAGTAAAGCCAAAAGTGTGTAGTTAGTCTAGCATACTTAGCGAAGATAAAGTGTTGAATGTTCATTATAAGCAGATAGGTCGTAGGTATATCACCGAAGCTGTAACGCATTAGCATGTCAAACATCTAAGACCACGCAGGCCGCCAAACGAATGCTAGAGCGTTTTAAAAGTCCTAAACGATATATTTCATGCTACAAAAGAAACATAAAACTGTATTCATTAAAAATAATAAAGAAGAAAAACAGACATGAATTTTAATGCTTTTATGTGGTACTGGGTTACAAATTGTATTGAGTAATTACTAATTTTGTTTTGTTTTCAAAAAGAGTTAAACCCACAAACCCTTTCTGTACAAATGCATTTGAGACAGTAATACAGTACTAATCAGAGACTAAGCTTATGGTTGACAAGCCATCCAAAAGGCAGCGCAACATTTTGTCTTTTACCGAATTATACCGACTGGCAAAACGCAACATCATAGATTTATGTCAGTTTTCTTAACATTTTTCTACATTTTTCAACATTTTCTACATTTTCTTTAACATTTTTCAAAAATCCACAAATACGTTTATTTCTTCTACTATTAACAACACACAAACTGAATACAAATAAACAGTTACCAAGCCAACAAAAAGGTAATGGTGCTGACGTCCTCTTGGCTGTTTATGCTACAACACAACAAAATTGTCATCGTGTTTATTAAAAAAATTATTTAAACATCACTACAGTCAATATCAGTGGACTCTCTTCAAAAGCTGTTTTTTGGTTAATTTCCTGCTTTTAGCAAAATGTGCTAAGATAAAACCGCAGCGTGTAATGACACTTTTTGTCACTTGAATTATGCATTATCGTATCATCATTTTTTTGCACTCGTATAACTTTTCCCCAACGTAACTGACAACTATTATGCAGCCGTCATGATAAGCCACATTACGTGTCTTGCTTATTTGTTTGTCTGTCTGTCCGTCTCTTCGTTTGTTTCGTATGGTCTCCTTATTCGAAAATCAAAAATCGCAGAAACTAAACACTGGCGTGAACAATCCCATGTCAAAAATAACCGACGTGCCAATTTTTAGTTCAAAAAGTCACAAATCAAAGTCACCGAACTTCAAAAATCTCCCGAAAATGGCCGTTACGTTGCGTAATAGACGCGGGACTTAAAACGGCAGTGTAAAAGCAGACTTTCAATTGACATTCAAAATAACTAAGTGTTGTCTACTAGTTATGTGGACGGCTGCATCATATGTCAACACTGGGTTGACAGTTTTTTGTTTGTTTCAGTGTCAAGGTTGTTCAAAATTATTGGATGACGCCAAGTTTTGCTAAGACGTTAGACAGGTCTTAAACCCATAACGTTTGCCGATACGAAAAATTTGGTCTTGATTTTGATCTTAGACCAAACTTTGGTCTTAAACTGAAGTCTCAGCAAACGTTGACCTCACCCATTGTTTATTTCTTCAATACTAGTATTACATTATTAGTTATACCTCGTTTACATGAGAAAGCTGCTTCTTAGAGCTGGCTCTAAGAGCGCTCTAAGATCGCACATCGTAAACTTACTAAGAGCCAGCTTCTTCGTTTGAACGGGGTATTAACTACAACCTCTTTCTGTAGAAGGAGTTCGCAGTCCTTGGTGGGAAGGTCGAGAAGGATGTTTTTATGGGCCTCCTTGCGCTGTGCGTCTATTCGCCCGAGTGTGACGTAGGCGTCATTGCCGTCTAGTACACGATAGACGTGAGTTCGTACGACTTGACCTTGTTCCGTCAACGCGTCGAACAGCTGCTGCAGTCGCTCCAGACCTACACGAGCACACGCCGTCAGTGAGGGTATTGAATAAACTTTCAACAATTCAAAATAAGATTGACGTGTGATACGACACTATAACCGCGAATAACAATTTTCGAAAGCCAATCGGTAGCTAGTCAACAACAAAATTGCCATCAACTCGCCCCCCCAAAAAAAACTTTTTTGGAAAGTTTTCTTCTTGTCAAGAAGTTTCGTTTTAAAAATATACATAATTTGGAAAAGGGTATAATCATTTATTTTAGGAAAATTTAAATGCAGAGATATGAATGCTCAGAGTTTTAATTTGTGTTATTTCATTCCATTTCTTATCACATTTGTCGCTCTGTACGCTCATCAAGACCACGACCAATGAATGAATAAACAGCTGGGGCGCGCAGACCGACCGACCTTCGTTACTGCTGTAGATGTACCAGATCTCCGACCAGCCGTATTTGACAATAATATCTCTCAGAGCTCGCGAGTACTGCGGTCTGACGTAGAGCTCGTAGGCGACCTCCTGACGACTGGTGTTCACCGCCATGCCAGACGTGACGAACGGCATGCGGAACGTGGCGCTGTAAGACTTGATCGTGTTGAGCGTGTTGGGCATGTGAGCGGCGTAGAATGCGTATATACCGCCAGACATCACCTGGCATACTGCAGCAACACAGCGCTCCAGCGTCGAATTCAGGAACTGGCAAGCTCGTCAAATTTAAACTGATCTTAAGCATGCTATTGTCGCTAATTTCAAACTGAACTGAACGACCTTTCTTTCCTGCAAGAAAATTGCATAGAAAAACAGTTTGGCTGTCTTAAACGTATTTAAAATTAACCAAAAAATAATCGCATTTAAACTTCAGTTTAAATTAAGTTTGTAACGTATTAAGTCTTTTATAGAATACATAGAATTCAAAAATTAAAACCTTTAATAGGACGGACATCATCAGACAAGATTTCACGGACAAGAAGCCAAAAAACTGACAGCAGATAACCCTGTGTTGGCCACTCGGCCAGTACATTCTCATACTGTTCGGTACTCAAATGTCATGCATGCTATTTGTGCTGGTTGATGAATTGAAATAAAAAAATAAATAAATAAAAACAGAAGAACGCAACGTGTGGCCCAATGCATTCATCAATATAAAGCATAAATAACAGTACAGTCAGATTTAACGTTAGGCGTAGAGGTATAAAACGTTTATCGTAGAAGAACATATACAGGGTGGCCCAAATTAAACGACGCCAACTTACATGTTTGCTTATAACAAGTAAACAAATCTATAGACTTGAATGCTTTTTGACACACACAAGTAACTATAAAAGCAGTAAATGGTACGAAATGTCAATATTAATATCTTAATTGAAAGCGCACAAGCACAAGTATAGGTCCTACGTACTGGCGGTGCCGACAGAGAAGCTGTTGTCCATCGGCAACATGAGCGTTTTGTCGGTGACTTTGAGTCGATGCTGTTTGTTGTTGTGTTGTTGTAACATGACGCGGAATGCCGACATGAGATCGTTGTCCGTATGGTCGACCAGCACGCCTGCAATAGCCACAGCATTGGTCGCTCAAGGTCGTCGAAGGTCATTCGCAATACACAACAATTACTTGTTGACGCAGTCACGCTATATCAGACTTCAGCATGCCGGGTGAACGAGGTTTAATATAGGGACAAAAGATATGTCTCCCTCAAAGTTTTTGGAAACCAATAACTGTGTCTCCCCAAATTGGAAAAATGATGACTTGGAGTTGCCCCATTTTACCGTCAAAAGAGTTGTCTTCAGGCCAAAAATGCGCCACAGTCATTTGCGACTATGAGTTCAACGCCAGACCACGCTCGAGGAGCTAACGACGCTGCCCCAGACCCTCGCATGCGCACATGTTGAACGAACTACTGCAAACATTAAGAAATTGACAACGATTTCGTGAAGAAAAAAAATTAACAGTGGCGGGCACGATAATTTAGCTGTGAAGTCTGAACAACGAGGCGACGGTATAGCTTGCAGACCGCTGAATTTAACCGCCGAATCGAAATTTTACAGCAGTAGCCGTAAAATGCTGAAAAAGTGTTTACAGCTAACCGAAAAACCGCCAGAATAACACGTTTTAGTCGCTTTACTTTCGAATTACAGCCGTTAATAAGTAGAATTTTTTTAAACATTGACAATTTAAATACCGGTAATAATTTATGTGTCAGATAAAACAGGCCTATAATTTCATAATTTATTATTGGTATCAGTACGTAAGTTGGTGACGTAGCATAGTGGTTAGAACGTCGGTCCTGGCCGGCAAACTTTCCCTATCCTGCGCCAGACTGATGGATGGCTGTTTGACCGCTTTGTGGGTAAAGCGTCCGCTATCAGTCAACCAACAAGGCCAACTCAGCTTGCTATCCCTCCGTGGTCGGTTAAATGAGTAGTAACCTATTTATATGGGTTACGGAAGGTAACCGCGGGCCTGGTGGAAAGCAATGGCAGCCTACCACCGGGTTTATAACTTATGTCACCTGCAGGTTTACTGCCTAGACACCGAGATCAGCTCCGGCTCCTACGCTCGTTAGAGTATGGGTACGTTAACCTTTGTTATCAGTACGTACGAACATTTAAAAGAGTTTAAAAAATTGTTTTGACAACTGCTGCCGCTATTTTCAGGTCAAAAATTACTTTGTCAATCAGGATTTTTTGGTTGAAATTAAAAAAAAAACAGCCACAAATTTTAAAAAGTCAGCGAAAAATGCGAAAAAAATCGGTTTGTGGTCTAAACGACGGACAAGAACTGGCTGACGGTATCAGTGTTTAAGACTGAACAATGCGTCTTAGAAGGAAACAGTGAATCGTCAGTGTGTCGGCACAGTGATGATGGCAGCAGAAGAGCGGCTGGTGTAAGTGGGCGCCGATCCGCGGCTTTCAAGTATTGATCAGGACCGGCCCACAGTGACTAGAAGTATGCGCCAGAAGATGGACTTGGTGGCCTTTACACAGCAATGCCCGCTGCATCAGCAGCAGCAGCCGTTCTGCTGGGACCCATTGCTCGACATACGCTCTAACTGTTTTTCACCCACACTGCAAGCTTACCGAAATATTTCGACCAAATTCGTTCAATACAAGCCGCATCTCAGTGATCTCACCCTTAAAGTGATATATGTAAAAAAAACTTACCAGTTTACAACGGTGTGTAAAGACGAGGTGATGATATCAGTCCAGTCCATTTATCCCCTAATTTGAAAATGTTTTTTTTGCACTAGATCGCTAAAATTTTGCATGCCTAGTCTAAGGCACATGGCTAATTATTTGTGTAAAAGTTTTTTTTTAAATTTAACGTTTAGCCACAATAAATCCGTTACAGTCGGACAGAAAGACAAACGACGACGAACAAACGACAACTCGCACCATAAGCTCGACCGTTACTTAAGTATGGTCGGCTAAAAACCAGTGCTACTCACAGATACAAATCTTCAGTGCTCGGTTGAAGACGGCAGTTGACTGAAAAGATAGATCAGTTTAAGACCCTGACTTTTTTTGAGTCAAACCTCCGTGTGAGACAAACAGACAAAGAAACGCACATGCAAGACCTGTAATGTGGTATATTATTAGGCCGTAAGAAGTTGACAATACAGCTTGCTTTTATGTCTATTTCCTATCCGCCAGACACGAAAATGATAAAAAATAAATGGTGGTTATTGCCACGAGAATAACTAGAAAACTGGAGCTAACGAGTGATTGAGTTTAAAGGTCAGCAGGTCATCATATTTTGTGCGTATAGAACGTACTACGTCATTCTCATTCAAAAACGTGCGATTTTAAAAAGTCAATAGATCATAATGTAAAAAATTGAAACAGACGAATAGAGTCTGAAATTGCAGGTTTGTACTTTTATTGTCCATATTTTGTGACTGAAAGTCGTCGTCCGTCTTATTGCAAATCATTAATAAACAGCTTGCATGATTCTAGCACTTGTACTCGTACATACCGGACAAAAGATCACCAATCTGGTTTTTCAATACGTGTAACTAAAGTATTCAAACTACAGAACCCAAGTTCGATGACTTTTATGCAAGAAGAACACTGTCTTATGCTGTGTCTTGAAGACGGGGCCTTTCGCACACGAAAGGCCCCGTCTTCAAGACGTTAAGCTTGCGACGATGGAGCAGCATTTTTTGATAAGGGATCGTTTCACTGAGTTCAGAAAAATAAAACAAAACGTAAGGCCTACCTATCGGCATTGTCTGTGCACTGAGCTGATGTCCACACATCAACAGCAGAGCGGCCGTCAGCAACAACGTTATCACGGCATCCATCGCTGCACTACTACTTCACTCCGGGGGTTTGTGTTCTACCGAGTCATCCGAGAAACCGAAGTCTGTCACGAATCAGCACCAGACAAAGTAGCTCTGATCGTCTAGTCGCCGGTCAACTGCGTCTTGTGCAGCCTATGATCGTTGCCTGTGTCCTAACGCTGCGGGCTACAGACGCAAGATGCTCGCTCAGCTGTAATAACATTCTGCACTGCTCGCCGGTGTCGCCAGCTGCTGCTGCTGCTGCTGCTGCGCGACCACCAATTCCTGGCTCGCGAGGGAATATATATAAAACACAGGACACAACACGGCTGCCGACCGCTACAACATTGAACGTGCCAGTTAGCGTCCATCGACTGCTAGAACAGCCGGCAATGTGGCAGTTTAGCGTATTGCATCTAAAAGCTATTTAGTACTAGCTATAAAATCGTGCATGCGGCAAGATTTAGTTATCTCACATGTAAGCGATCTATGGACCTAGCGTTACGGTGAAGGGTTAGAGCTAAGGCAAGTAGTTAGTGCTAGCTTAATCGTAACTTAAAAACTTACTAAACTTAGTACGCTATACTGCAAAATCAGCAGATATCTTGTGGGCAAAGTTTCTCGTTTTCCTTTCTTCCGAAATCCAGGCAGGTCAGAGGTTGCTACAAGACATTATGGCTGTAGCCAAAACTCTAGCGGGTATATGGGATAGCCAAACTGCAAATCATTTTCAATGAATCTTAAGCAAAAAAACAGCATTTCTCGTGACGAGTGGTCGACGCGTCTATTATAGATGAGAGCGGTATGAATCTTTGACCATGGGGCGATTCGCTGGCGGCATCGTCCCTCTTCCCGGAGTCGGTGCTTACGGCATGACACGAGTGCGGAGATCTTGTCCTGTGTTTTGCAGTACGAGCTAGCGAGCGGGAGTGAAAAGCGCCTGCGTGGCCGGCGCTGTGAAGTCAGTCGATAGAAGGCGAATGACGTCGTGTGCTGCTGCTGCTGCAGCTGCAGCTGATGCTGTGCGTCCACGAAGCCTCCGCATCTCGTGCTGCACTGCTGCTCTCCGCCGTGCAGCGTTCTCCGAACATAAACCGGTTTGTCTTCGTAATCTAATTCGCCGGTGTCACGTTAAATGCTTCCCCATGAAAAATCCGCCCGGGGAGAAATAATCACGGATTTGATATGTTTTCCCCTTATCAAAATATCGCCGATCCCATAGAAAGTCTCCTCATTATACGATCGCCCCTTAAAAAAGTTTCCCTCTGCTGACAATTTACCGGCAAAGATCCGTCCCGCCTGGGCGGCCGCCGGGCGGGGCGGATTTTTTAGGGATGTTGGTTATATGCGAATATGCGATCGCATATTTTGGCAAAAAGTGCAAATCGCATATTTTTCCGCATATAATGGCATTTTCAAAATCGCATATGCGGAAAATACGCCGCATATGCTAAAATTCGCATATATAGCGCAGATTTCCGCATATGC
>Ga0209367_1005519_pt1 | contig 17543 bp, 14 predicted proteins | sample WorMetLIZISLAND2_FD_187412 | JGI IMG/M metagenome (GOLD analysis project Ga0209367, IMG submission 187412) | Marine gutless worms symbiont microbial communities from Max Planck institute for Marine Microbiology, Germany - Olavius geniculatus... ... | reverse complement strand
ACGCCATTAAAATTTGGTGACGATCGGTTCAGGGGTTTTTGGTTGGCTGAGGGTCAAAGTTTGCATTTTCCCATATACTTTGAAGGTCGTCCTTACAACACTCACACTACCGTGTGAGGTGTGATCTGCAGAGATAGCTTCTATATAAGTAATAAAGTAGCGAGTGTGTAAGAAAAGCAAAGAATTATTACCTTGGTCAGTAAAACTGACAATGCCCAACACGGTCATGACAATTTTTTCACCTGCAACATATTTTTTTCCAAAATCACCTTCAATTCTAGATCATTTTTCAGAGATCACTCCATGATATTTCCTATTAGCATATTTGGGAGTTTTCTAATGCTAATGCACTGTATAAATTGACACCTGACTTGGCTAGTTATTTAAGTGGGTTCCAAAAATACTCGTAAACTTATCTGCATTGTTGTAGTAAGTGCTTCTACAGGCCGAATACCTTTCCTTACGCCGAACCAACGGTGTCAAATTACTGTAAAATGCAATTAATCAACATATATTAATCGACAATATATATATGCTGTGTTGTAAAATTAAACTAACAATTGATCACTGGAGATCTGATTAACAAAACAAGAGATGTGCAAGATCTCACCTTCAGTAAGAAAATATTTGAGACACGACTGTAGAAAGAAGCTGCCAACAAGCCAGGACATCTCGCCGCACACGAATGACTGCAATTTAAAACAGCAAGTTATATATCAGTTTAACACGGTACATTTATACCTTATACAAATGTGAATGTCGCCCATATTCTGCAAACAGCCTGCATAATGTACAGTGCCAATCAAGCCTAACCTAGAATAACTATGAAAAAATAGCCTAGCCAGTTACACAAAAAACAAAGTTGGCATAAAATGCGTAGAAGTTCAACGTCATGCAAAGTATACAACCGTATCTTCTAAATTTTTCTGACATATATGTCAGCAAAATGTCCTCCAGCTTAATGCCTTGCAACATACTAATCCTATAATATACAGGGTGGTCCAAAAAAACGGCAAAAAGTTAATGGTACCGTAATTTTGCAACCGTATGTCACAGAGTCATGCGATTTTCAGCAAAATGTTCCAAAAGAAATTTTTTGCATGACTAAAGTCAGTGTTTAAATACAGCAGTAAAATATTCTTTGTTCTTGCTGCTGGCAAGTAAACTATTCTAAAACAGTAATACCTTCAACATCGTCATCTATAAAAACGTGCCACTTTTATTTTTTTGAATAGCTTTGTGAAACACTGGCCAATTTTAATAATTTTTGGCATGAGACATTAAAAAGAAACTTGGCGCAAATGTCTGTAGTTTTGGCCACCTCACCTTAATGTTGTCATTACACTACCTTGTGAAATGCAGAAGTCATAGTTTGGCTGTTGACAACAATTAATTCATACTGGGTAGTGCATGCGTCGGCTCAGAAGATTACTCAGACCACAAAAACAACGAAAATCTGTTACTTCGTTCTCATTTTAATATCGAAAGTTGACAAACTGAAATGATGCATCAACAGCGAGTGGGCCGCTGTGAGTCATGCAGTTACTGAACGTGCTGTTGGCAAGTGTGCTTGTGTTCATACTGGAGGAAAACATTTTGAGCAAATGCTGTAATGAAGATGATGTGATGTCACACGTGTGAATTTTTGAGAGACATTAATTGCCAATCGTGTTTGTTGCTACTCAGTTAATAATTTCTGAGCCGACGTGTGCGCTACTGAGTACGAATGCATTGTTGTCAACGGCCAAACTATGACTTCTGCATTTCACAAGGTAGTGTAGTGACAACATTAAGGTAAAACAGCCAAAACTATAGACTTTTGCATCAAGTTTTGTTAATGTCGCTTGCCAAAAATTATTAAAATTGGCCGATGTTTCTTAGAACAATTCAAAAAATAAAAGTGGCACATTTTTATGGACCACAGTACATCAAGGATAATACTCTTTTTGAATAGTTCAGTTGTCAGCAGCAAGAACAAAAATATTCAACTGCTGTATTCAATCAATGACTTTTGTCGTGTAAAAAATTCTTTTGAAACATTTTGCTTAAAACTGCATGACTCTGTGATGTACAGTTGCAAAATTATGCAGCTGTAAACTTTGTGCCGTTTTTTGGACCACCCTGCAAAATCTCACCTTTTCTGGAATGGATTGCGGAAGAAAATCCCGAATAGAGTTAAATGGAAAATCAGTCTGAAAATGTCTGCCTCTGAACGTCTTGGAGATGAAGTACGAATAATACATGACCAGCATCAAACCAGCATACATTAACTATACCACAAAATATAAAAACAACAATCATTCAAGTACGACAAGAACAAGATGTAATAAGATTATCAGTGTAATTTCAGTAACCATAAATGCTAAATCCTCACGTGTAAGAAATGGCTGTTTTCTCTTCTTCTCTCTTACAGACCACGTATTCTCACTTGTCACGACTTCACAATAACAAGATGGTAAAAAAAAGGTTTAGCAATGACACTCTTTGATGATAATTCTGACAGGGACAATAATCTTGACTATGTGTTTAAAAAAGCTAAAACTTCAGATCTATGGTTTGAGAGTATTTTAAACAGAGAAAATTTTAACTTATGGACCAGCCCGAGTACCTTTTCAGCAACAGTGTCACTCAAAAACATTCTACAGATTTTGAGCTAAGTCACACAAGAATAAACTAGCGCTATCATAAACGTCAAATCCAACCTGAGCATAGCAGAATGACTTAAGTCCCAGTTGAGGATAACAGACGATGAAGATAACAGTTGAAAGACATCTTAAAAGCAACGAAATGCCTTCAACAACAGCCTACAAATGACAGAACAAACAGCCACAGCACCAGTTACTGTACTGCTGGGCCTGATCAGTAACTGTAATGCTGACTGCCAACAAACAAACAGGAAACCATCTCGGTATGTAATTATCCACTTGTGACCTAGGTCAAACGTAGTTTGACCACCTCTCTGTGTACAGCACTAGCTATATATCCATGATTTTGGAAACTAGACCATGGCTGACGATTAATGAAATGGAGATCAGTGCTGTAGTTTGAAAAAAGATTTTCGTCTAGGATTCTAAATTTAACCCACATAAAATATTTCTTCAATATTTCAATAGCCATTTAAGGCTGTCATTGAAGCTATCCTGAAATAGCAGTCTTCACTGTCATTAATGCAAGATTACAGACCAAAAAAATTATTCACCACAGATTGGATTATCAAAAATTATACAGCACACGATGAATTTTAAAAAATGCCTCATCCATAAGCCGACGCAACAGAAACCAGTAGTCAGTAACTCAGTACGAATCTCATTTATACAATAAAGCAGTGATCAAATAAGCAAATATCCGACCTTAACTTCAATGAAGAGAAGGATCTGACCAACAACTACTAGAGGCTGGACAAAAACCTCAACCAGAGAACAGACACAAAACCAGTAGACTGAAGTTTCATAGAACGGTACAACGGCCGGGTCAGGCTGCTGCCACACGTACAACCACAGGAATCCACACACACCAGACCACATCACTCCCACCGGTAATCTGAATACCAAAACATGGCAACAGTGACATTTACAATATGAATATTACACGTTAATATATGTAGTAATGTGAAAATGTGAAAACGCCATACAAAGAAAAATTGAATTTAAAAGAAATTGAATTTAAAACTTTGTAATTTATGTTCAAGAGCAAATCAAAACAGCCAAAAAAATCAGATCATTCTAGAGCAGAGAAAACATTGCTCACAAATCGCAACCCACAGCACTCACACTACCTGGAACCAAGCAAAATAATAACATCATTACAACATTAAAAAACCCACGTATGATTAGATAATATCGATGCAGTTACAGAAAAACATAGTGCATTAACAGGCAGTTTCAGGTAAATGCTGTGCAACATTACCTAAGCTATGTGCATATACTACCAGAATTATGCTCATTCAAACTAAAGGTTCCCACAATCGTGACTCATCGTGCACCAACTTTTTGATATTTGTGTAATCTTTAACATTCAAAGTTTTTGTCAAGTAAATCTCAAGAAATGGCACACTATCATTCTGCCAAAAAACACAAAAAAAGATTTCAACTGATCTCACATACACTGTGTCTCAAAAAAACATCCCGGACATTTTTGATTCTAACTTGAACAAAAATTATCAGATTCTTATAATTTTTGGTGCGAATATTCCTGACACAACTTGCCATTAAATGGCCGCTTAGTTTTTCACCTCACCCAATGTCTGCTTCTGCATTACCTCAGGAAAGACAAGAAATCTGAGCTGATGCTCATGAAACGCAAGAGAGCCTATGGCAGTTCCTGTTCGCAGGTAATCTTGGTCTATCTCCATCCATTTCATCGCACTTCACTCTTTTGCAGCCAAAAATCGCCAAAAATCACTTTAAATCAATATTTTTAGAATTCAAAGTCATTCACAGTCATCGACATTTCTAAGAAGCTCGTCAACAGTGCTTGTTATGATAAGCAACATGTCTGTACCTATCTGCAACCATTTTCACACTAGACAAGACAACAGTGCATAAATAACCACTTTTTAATGGGTTACCCTTATTTGACACCCGCGTGTGTAGGCCTCCTTGAATCTAAAGTGTCCGAACTTTGGACTACTAAAATCTACATTCAATGCTGAAAATTTCATACCCAGGTTATCTTGGACTATCTCCAGCCATTTCGACGCAATTCACTCTCAAAATGCGTGTCGCAGGCCAAAATTGCAAAAAAAATCACTAAAACCCCTTCTTTTGGGGGTTCAAGGTCATTCAAGGTCAGTAATGTTGACATTTCTAAGAAGCTCGTCACCAGTGCTTCTTATGATTGGCAGCATGTCTGTGCCTATCTGCAACCATTTTCACGTTCGACGAGCCATAATGGTAGAATAACGCCTTTTTAAGGGGTTGCTCCTCTTTCTCCCCCTCGTTCGTGGGGACCCCCTTCACCCAGTGGCATGAAATTTTGTCACAAAATACTAGAGACAATATGCTATCACACGGTGAAAAATCAAAGTCTCTTATCTTACCTGATCTTGGAACAGTACAGGACGTGACAGACACCAAGACACCAGGACACCAGGACAGAATAACCATAGCTAATACGCACTATAGCAGTTTACTGCTCTCGCGCATAAAAACCTAGCGAAATACGTGTTGAAATATGCAAAAAAATGTGAAAGAACATCCCCAACATTATTGACAGTAACTTGAAGCATAATTACCATATTTCAATAATTTTTGGCATACATATTTCTGACACAATTGGCTAATAAATGACTGTTTAAGTTCCCACCTCACCCAATGTCTGCTTCTGCATTACCCTAGGAAATCAGACCAAGCAAAATACATGTTGAAGTGATAAAAAACGTCAATAAATTCCGTCTATCCTAATCTGTGGCCCCAAAGAGCCAGTCGATTACAAGATTTGACTGTCATGCAGCAGTATGTCTACCATATGCCCCGTTAAGGAATTCAAGAAGCGACTGGTGAAATCTGGATTAGTCTAGTGCATAACATTATCGATACTGCTGTCAATAAATGAAAAAATTGTCTCCATGTTTGTGATTGCACAATTGGCCAACATTTCAATCAATTATATTGCAGGCAGCTGAAAAACGAAACAATTGGATAAGGTGTGAGCTAAAGTGTCAAAAATGTAAACAATATGTGTTTTTGTGCGTTATTTACATGAAGTAATAAAACCACCTCAGGCAAAAATGCAATAAAAAAATCTGATAATACTTCTTCAAGCTACAATCGAAAATGTCCGGGATGTTTTTTTAAGACGCAATGTAGATCAACTCACATGAACCACAGCAAATTGATGCACTGCGCCCAACATCTGTCGGTGACTTTACTAAGACATGCTCGATGAAATGCTTCAGTCGTAAGGAATATTATCGTTTGATTCAGCAATACCAATCTAAAATAACACACACACATTCTGCAATGGCTAAAACATTTGACAACAAATTACACTGTTCAATGTTCACACAGAAGATATAACACGTTGGCATATAATAGTGAGATATCACAGCTGAAAACAGAGTACTAATGACTAGTCAGTGTCTTGCATATGTAACTAACAATAACGGTAGTTCTAATAATCTTCCCTGTTGTCCTCCAGACAGTCATCAATCTGATAATGCTGTCTAATTGAGAACAGGGGGTGCCTAAAGGGTGGGGCACTTCTAGTATTGCAAATACTGTAATTAAATACTTATTGCTTAGATACCGTACTTTAAATATACAGCTAGCAATGATAAGACTGATCAACCTATGCAAAAATACAACTGTGCACCTTAGCACAATACCTGACATTAGCAACTCCCAACAAGTCGTGGGTAATGTGATGCAGCATTACTGAATTCATGACAAATGTCAGCATTCGAAACATACCCTACAAAATAAAATTCATAATTACAACAATATGGATCATGCCACAAGAACAGATATGTTTCATGCATCTGTCTAGAACAAATGTCATGTTTCCTACTATTCTGCAAAATTCATTTTCCCTGACTTTCCAAGACAAAATGAATCGTTTTCCCTGACTAGTTTGTTTATGCAAAATGGTATATACCAATGTTGATTTTTTCAATCGCTTGCAATCACACTAAAAACAAGGGCGGCAGAACAAATTTAAAAGTATCACTAATAGGAAGTCACATATTGGCCTTCAAATGACATAAAAATCATTCACCTTGAATGACCTTAAAGGTCAGTACTGCAGCATGAACTGTATAAGCTGCAGCACTTCATCCCGAGCAAGGCGTTTTTAAGTGAGAAATATTTGCAAAACCTGCATCCGATATTTTACTTGTTCATTTACTTTATAGCTGCTTACATCACCTGGCGAGCAATCACGTGCAAGAAACAGTAGCTACTTGTATCACTTGGCGAAATGACCCATGCGATGTCTGTTATACTAGCATTCATTGTACCTTTTGAGGCAGTGTGTCATTAACATAGCATGCATGGAACTGTCTCACCTCTGACAAATCGTTTTCTCTCCACGACTGGAATTCAAACGCTAGGCTTCGAATGTACCCAGTACGATCGGCTTTTTCTAGCAATAGCTGAGCTTCTTGTCTGCCTAAAAGTGAGCAAAATCCATTGAAAACTTTGGTTTTCGGTTTTCTAAAACCAAACCAAACCAAAGTTAAATTTTGAAAATCGCAAACTTGGTTTCCGTGGTTCAATTTTTAAGAAACTGAAATGCCAGTTTTTAGACAGTTTTTACACTTTTGATGTCAGTCAAAGCAGCTTTTCTAGGCTTAGTTTCAAAACACTTCGACCAACGATTAGTTGAACCATGACAGCAGTCAGCACATGAAGTAGTTTGCATAATTTCTGACATCATATGCAGAGTAAAAGATGGCTACCATGAATGACGGTAATAATGAAGTAATACAGTATACTGTACATCAGATAGTAAAAACCAAAAACCAAATCAAAAACCGTGGTTTAAAAAAACAGAAAACAAAACCAAAGCATTATTTCGAAAACCACACATGTATGCCTATTGATGCCCTTCATATTCATGAGTCGCCGTGGCCGAAAGACTCCAGCTGTGGAAAGTGGAAACAGAAGCAACTCTTTGGCTATGACACTAGCTTAACAGAAATTTAAAAGCATAGCTTAATGCTGCTTCAACGCTATGAACCAGTCAACTCATCACAATCAAATCATCAAAACATGTAAACAGACTAGTTAAGCTATGGAACTCACTACCTGATGATGTTGTATCAGCATGTAATGTTAGTAGTTTCAAGAAACGTTTAGATTTGCTCTTGCATAGTTTTAGTTTGTATTATGATTACAAATCCGTCATCTAGTATCAGAAGTCAGTGTAAAAACAGTATTAGTTTAGTTTTTTGTTGACATTTAAGTTAAGGTATCTACTTTGGATGGAAATAGAGGCCTCTGGCCTTCTTCCGGCTATTCATTGATGATGATGATGATGACGATGACGTAATGTTAGGCCTAAAGAATGGAAAACTCGATACTCTTCACAGGTGTTTCTGTTAAAAAGATACGCATGCAAAAGTGTAATCAGAAGCTGCAGCTGTGGGAAATGGGGTCAGTTACAATCAGCGATCAGTGAAGATAACCAAAAAGGTCAATCACCAATCGGTGATTTTAACCTTTTCTGCTAAAGTTGTCTATGCAAAATCTTATTCTTTTTTTCCTACATAGTTTGAAGTGATGTAAACTACGTACGTTATTTTATATACACTGCACAACCTATATTTGGCATCACTTTTAAATTGGTGGAGAAGTTACTTGCTAGATTTTATAAACGAATGAACAGTGAAGATGATAACTACAGTGTTTACATTAATTTTGTCACAACATCATGAACTGGACGCAATAACTGTCTCGTAAATATCACGGTGTCACCCCATCGGTGATCGTAGTTCACACGGCTAGTATCACCAATCAGGGTGATAATAACCAAGAAGGTTAAAACCACCCATCGGTGATTTTAACTTTTTTTCCTCTTCTTCTTTCCGTAATGTACAGATCCTCTTGCGAGTAATGTCGTACCTTCTTGGTTATTATCACCGATCGGTGATCCTAATCACTTCGGTGGGAAATCGCACAGTGAATATGGACCGAAAAAGTCACCTGTATAACTACTGTATAGACTGCTGACTTTGCAGCGCTCTCTAGGACAATGTTGTTGTCTGCCATATTTACAGCCGATGCGCTGATACTCATAGCACGTAAAATACAATGAAAACTCATGAAAAATTCTCAGAAAAAAGACTATTTGTTTGTAAACAAACTGGCAAAGAATATAAAATGGACAAGTAATCTATCTAAAAACCGAAATAAGTCAATAAGGGTTGGCGACGGCACCGTTGAATGCAAAGTTGATGCCTGAAGATGCGCATCAAATTACCATATCGTATCCTAGCATTAATCGTAGCGTTCTATATAGCAGCATTACCATAGTGATGTATAGCACTGTAGTCACTCGAAAAACTCACTTTCTTTCCGTGGCTGGAAGTCGGATGCTGGCCTTTGGATGTTATGCTGTACGGCCGGCCCATCCTAGCAACAGCTGGGCTTCTCCTTTTATATTTAAATTTTACTGTATACTATAGAGTAGTCGTTTGGCGTTGCAGACCACACGTTGCCAGAACATCTTGTTTAGTCCAATGAGTGAGTGGTGTTTCACGTTTACACAAATGGGCTAAATTCCTGCAGTGTGCAAAACTCACCGGATTTCAAAAATACAATCCAATATACTATGCTGCTAACCTTAGACCACATTACGGGCACTGGAAATACTTGCTGATGTTAAGTGGTCTGTTCGTTTGTTAACTCTCTAGTTTATCTGTGTAATGAACTACTAGTAGAGAAAAATCTTTAACAGAGGCCCCAAGCTTCTGTTGCCTTCAAACTGCCTAAACTCCCAGCTGTGTCCGAAACCCAGCCTTTACATGCAAAATGGCCTATATGAAACTGCGATAAAGTTGTTGACAAAGTTGTTACTTGTTTTGTGGCCAATGCGACAACATACGGCACCTACCACATAAGTTTAACCTTGCTTGAAATAACTGCTTCAAAAAATATTTATTGCCTGTTGGCGGGAGACTGCCAAACAACTTTTAGATTACAGCAAAACTCTGCATTTCCCGCTACTGCTTGACCAAAGCATCAGATATTCCCCCAGCTGTATCCGGGACCTGGCTTCTAACTGACAGGACCCAACTTCTATTAGTATGAGTTACCTTGACCCCTGGCCTGAATTCAAGATCTGGCATTCATATGGGACCCAGTTTCAATTTGAAGTTTCATAGTAAGTTGGCTACCAGTCCGTTCATCAGTTACTGCAAAGATCTGTAAACATAAGACCAGCACAGAACTTTGCTTAATATAAGTGATTATTCAGTTATTTTGCTAACAGGCTAACAAGGCATCCATAAAATGCATCAAAGGCTGAGTCGTCAAGTGACAAGGTAAACAGTATTAAAATAAACCACGCAAATGTTAAATTAAAATACCAGGGCAGTGGATCTTTTTTTAAGGAGATGCCAGAAATAAACACACGCTTGCTTCCAAAAATAATAAATACTACAAATCAAAGATCAGCTTACAATAAAACAGTCAATTAATGCAAACAGTGCAGAACGTTTAGTGCCGCTACAAATCAGTGTTTCACAGGGTGGCCACTCTCCAGCCATGATCAAATTCCCTGACTTTTCCAGACATTTATAGGGAACAACAGACGAAGTATCGCCCTTCGCAACAGTAGCGATATAAAAAAATGCACGTATTTCTCTCTGCAACACTCATATACACTGACATACCTATGACAACTTCAATATACTCCAATAGAAATGCAATTTCTTTTTTCAGACAGCATCTAGTAAACAACTTCATCAAATAAAGAACTCCATTGTTGCATATTTCTGTCTGAACACTACTTGCGGCAACTGAATAATTGTAATAATTCATTTTCCCTGACTTTTCCTATTTTCCCTGACCACTTTTCAATTCCCTGACTTTTCCAGGTTTTCCAGAAGAGTGGCCACCTTGGAACTTTCAAGACAGTCAGTCGATGCAGCTACGAAGTCGCAGGACTTTCAGACGACGGTGTGGAAGTCTTTGGCGATGATCGCCAATCGAATAGAAGCTTTTTGCCAGATGTTGGAGGACCGATGAGTTGTTCCATGTCTTTGTATGTCAGTGTCTCCTTCTCAAGCAAAGCCTCGGCAATCTATAAACACGAAGTAAAACATTCAGACAGACAGTAGTGAATTACCTTACTGTACGTGACGACAGAAGACATTATTAATGTTACCGTGGCTTCTGTGTATAAGCGATGTGCCAAGTCAATGGGAAAGCCCAAAATTTGACCAACAACAGCTCCAACATCCTTTAACCGATTACCAGTAATGTCAGCTATAAGGTGTGAATTCGACTAAAACAAATATTAACAGTCAAATTTGTCACAGAAAAAAAATCATGAACAAATGTCAACAGTATGCAAAGTCAAAACTCCACATCTTTGTCACATATCACATCAAGTGCAAAAAAAACATCAACCAGTAACATATTCAATAAAGTTATTCTTAAAATGCAAAGTACATTTCGCATTACTAAAGGATCACAAACAGTGCATGTAAAAATACAAACTGACATTAATACACGTGACAAAAAACACGATTGAAATGACAAGTAATACTACACACTGTATTAACTTGCAAGTGTAACAATATTTTAACAACGCAACATAACATAATATACTACCTTAACAATTTTCTGCAAAGTGACATAAAACATACAATAAGAAATCTTCCCGCAAAAATTACACAGTTGTACAAGGATGGAAATCAATGGTACTAGACAGGGAAGACATCAGTGGGATGAAGTTTTAAAAAATGTGTAAGTCTGGACATAAAAAAAGAACAGAAAAAGAAGTCAACGGGTGACTGGACAATCCAGGTTTACCTAGACAATGAACGTTCAGAACGGTATGTGTATATGTGTCAGTGTCGGTAAAAGATAGATAGTTTGAAGCATAAATGATATGACAACTACAGGGTGTGGCAAAAAAAAGTCGTCCCCTAAAGTTTTTCATTGTTTTTTCAGCAACCGTTTTGAATTTTAACTCGAAATAAAAATGTTCAAGCTACAACACCAATTCAATAACATCGTTGAAACATCACAGTTACCTAATAATCAGATGACAGAATTCGATTGTCACTGTGAATGTTTGAAGTGTCCACCACCAGCTCCAAGCTCCAACACAAGCCTTCAGTTGTTTAATTTGATAAGTCTTTCACAGTTTTGTCGATCGGTCCTTGTGGCGGGTTGCCAAAGATAACCTGAAGCGCTTCCTTGACTTCGGCAGTTGTTTTCGGCTTTGTTTTAAGCTTGCGGTAAGCTTTCAACATTGCACCCCACACGCGATAGTCCATCGGGTTTATATTCAGGCAAATTTAGAGGCCAGTGGTCCTTTGGAATAAAATCTGAATAGTTGGTCCGCAGCCCGTTCCGTGCGCTCAGCACTGTGTATGCTGGGGTGCCGTCCTGCTGGAAGATGAACCCGGTGGACAGCCAGCGATTGGTTAAAAAACGATAATTTTGTGATAATTTATAAACAAAATAAATTACTGTTTATCAAAACGTCACTTTGACGTCAACAGCAGTAACATGGTAACCGGTTTTTGAAAATTAAATAGCATTTTTAGCTTGGACATTTTTTAACGCTGAAAAATTGGTAGGCGGTCATGTTAAAAAGTCTTTTACTTCGTCGTTTTTCAACAGAATCAAATTTTGCTTGGCAGTTAGATGTAAAATGATTCAGTAAATAAATTTGTAAAATTTCAAATTAAAATCCTAAATGGTTGCTAAGAAAACAGCAAAAAACTTCAGGGGCTACTTTTTTTGCTGCACCCTGCAAAAAAGTGTACTTACAGTTCTTAGCTTCTCTTTGTTCGCAAGCAAAAGTTTTTCTGTTTGCCGATAAACGCTGGCCACCAGCAATCGTGCTTCCTACACAGTGAACCATCAACAGTCATTATACTACAACTAACATCGATAGCAGCGTACAGGCCGGTGCACAAAAACCGGAACATGCTTCTTGTGGACATTTGTTCAGTCATGGTAGTGGAAACCACTACATGTAGTCTCAATCGCATCACTGCAGGAAAGTGCAGTCATACTGAATACTTTTTATGCACGACAGCACCTAATGCTAGCGTGTCTCAGCTACTGCAGAGACATCTAGCCATTCATCCTCTGCCCAGGGCCATATTACCGCATAAGCCACTAGGCCATGGCCTAGGGCTCCGCGCTTTTTAGGAGCCCCGCGCTAAGTAAAGAAAAAACGTTAAGAAAATAAAAAACACACACACAAAAACGACGCAAAAATAAAAAATGTAAAAAACTTGTTATGTCTATGATTATTTGTGCTCTGACTTGATACTAATCTGTCTGTTACACAGTCACTTTGGCTGTATATTTGTGTGATAGTTGAATGCTATAGATCTTCATGGGAAACCCATCTCAGAGCTACAGAGCATCACCCGCCGTATGGGATCACACACTGTTACCTGCCACCCGAAAGACCCAGCTAGGAGAGCTCACAGGGAAGGAAGTAAAAGGAGAAGGGAGGGAAAACAGGGAAAGGGGAGCGGAGGGAGGGGAGGGTAAGAGAAGGAAGGGAAAAAAAAAGAATAAAAGGGGAGGGAGAGGAAAGGGAAAAGAAAAGGGGGAAAAAGACAGCAAGGGGATTGGCCTAGAGCTCCGCAAAGTCTTAATCCGGCCCTGCCTCTGCCTGTGTGTGTAGGTAGGTGTGTGTCCATCACACTCTGTGACTAGATCAAAGATTGTATCAGAGTGCTGCAAGCTAGGATCACAAAATCTTGACTGTGGGCTGCCAGAAAGACTCGTTTTTGTGACAAAATTTTGTGACACTGGGTGAAGAGATACCCCTTGAACAAAGACGTCAAAGTGGAGTAGCCCAAAAGAAGTCATTATTTTACCGTTATCGACTTGCCTATCGTGAAAACGGTTGCAGGTAAAACTAAATAACAAGCACTGCTGGAGCGATTTCCAGAATTACCAACATCAATGACCTTGAACCTCAGAAAAAAAGGGTTTCAATTAGTCTTTTTGTGATTTTAGGCTGTGGCAGAATTGTGCCAGAATGGTTGGAGACAGACCAAGACAACCTCCATACGAAATTTTCAGCACTAAACGTAGACTTTAGCAGTTTAAATTTTTGCCCCCTAAATTCATCATGGGAGTCCTCTGTATGGGAGCCTCAAATTTAGGTACCCTTTCAAAATGCACCATTATTGATTTGCATGCTGTACAGTACACTGACTGCTCGGGTGGTAGCACTGATGCTGTCATGCATGACGCAAGTATTGCTCATGTGTGATTAGTTGTACAAGTACTGTCAATATGTTACATAATCTGTCCACATGTGTGTGTATGATGCAGACAGCACACAGATTGAAAATAAAATGTTTCACTCTGCTTTGCTCCTTTCTGTACTCTATACTGGGTACCAGTGGCTCAGTACCAATAATCTAAAGTCTAAAGTATAAAGGGTGGGCCAAAAAGACTAAGCTATCGTACTTTGTCCATAACATTGTTAGATAATGACAAATTTTCATGATTTTCACCGGTAGACTCTGTAAGAAATTTGCTACTCAGCAGAATGCACATCACACCTATTATATCACTACACTACCTTGTAAAACATGAATGTCTGAAAATCAACAATAACAATGAAAATATGAACAAAGTACTTTAGCTTTGTTTTTTGGCCTACCCTGTACGCTCTAATAACTGAATCTGAGCAGCAAACGTTGATCAGAATGGCTTACGTCATCAATCAACTGTGTCATCTGCTGGCTGTATGGCTTTGCAATAAACTGATCGCCTTTCGCCTGTGGAAAAGAGACAAGGCCCACTTTGTCGTTCATTCCCATCACGCGGATCTGATTATATGCCATGTCAGTCACCTTTTTCAGATCATTATGCGCACCTGAACAGATGCGATCACTCGTATCATTGACAGAAATACACGATCTTATTTAGGGTCGACTGATTCATGCCTAGGTTAACTCTCGGGCCTGCTAACCAGAGGTTAACTTTAGCTCTCGAGCTAACCTCGTGCACATAGTTCCACACCAAATTTTGGTGTGGAATAACACGCCGAAGTTAACCCGGGTAACTCCCTAACTCCCAGAGTTAACCTCTCAGTTAACTCTAACCCATGCATGAAACAACCGACCCTTAAAAAGTAGTGTAGCAACATTTTAGGTGTGGTGGAAATTGCAGTGACAGTTTTGTGGTAAATTTTATGCCAAGTCTATCATTGAAAGGATTTTTAGCCAACCGTACTGTAATGGTCAAGCTATTGGCATGGTTGTTGTCTGTCCATCTGTCTGTAACGGATGTATTGTGGCTAAGCTTTAGGCCATAGGAGAAAACTTTTTACACGTAATTAGCCACGTATGTTAAACTCAGCCATCTAGTGCAAGGGGAACATTTTCAAGTTGGGAGTTGAATGAAGGGGGTAGGAAAAATGTGCATTTTTCATTGGAAAACTGGCCATATCTCGGAAATGGTGAGAGATACAGCCAAGGTTACTATTAATCACTAATATGAAGTTGCATGCACCCTTTCAGATGAAATGAAAATCATCGACTTTGCACGTCATTGAAGGTTATTGACAACCAGTACACTTGGCTATCCTATTAAAATTAGTCACGGCTTGGCAAAGATATGACAAATAATGCAACAGCTTAGTTTTTCGAAACATCGTGTACTAGACATTCCCCAGTCTGTATCCAGGACCCAGTTTGTAACTGAGACCTCGATTATACACCGTGGGAGATAAAAAATGAGGCACTTTACTTTTGTCCACATCTTCACCAATTATTGACCAATTTAAAAAAAATTTCCACTGGCACACTCTGCGAACAATTTGCAATAATGTGATTATGGTATATCCCACCACACTATAAATGCGTATTTACACTACCTTATGAAACATAAATGTAAGAAAACGTAACAATAATAACAAACATTTAAGGAAATAAAAAAACACTTCAGACCAACATTGCGGCAAATGATCCATATGACACTTGACTGTGTTAGACCCACGCAGTCTAGTGTCATACAGACCATTCACCGCAATGTTGATCTGAAGTGTTTTTTAATTTTATCAAAATGTTTATTTGTTATTATCGTTATACATGCATATTTCATTCATATTTCACAAGGTAGTGTAAAAATGCATTTACGGTGTGGTGAAATATATAATAATCACATTAATGCAAATTGTCCGCAGAATGTGACAGTGAAAGAATTTTGAAAATTGGTCATTAATTGGCAAAGATATGGACAAAAGTAAAGTGCCACATTTTTTTATGGCCCACCCTATATTAGTACACATTGTCTTGACCCCCTAGCCTCTATCCAAAACCCAGCATTTTTCGGGACCCAGCTTCAATTCAAAGTTTTACGGTAGCACATGATAATAATTCATATAATTACTTTTGTGACATAATTTGGAAGTTACAGACAAAACGCCTAAAACAATTTAAGATTTACTGCCCAATAAGCTGTGTTTTCTTAAGGGTTTCCAAATGGTTCCAGTCCGGAACGATGCGGCAAGATTTCTTACATTTGGATATTGAATGAACACCAGAAAAGTACCAGCAGAAGAAGAATGACAAAATGGTATACCATCTGTGACACTGTTGAAGGTAATACTCTCAGCAACGCGGCCACCAAGTATCATACACATGTGCTCAAACAGCTGCAACCATGCAAACAATTTCCTCAGCTGAGTAAACCAACCAGTCAACAAAAACTTTTACAAGTAGCATGATTCTGAGTTGTGGATAGTGGAGCTTTTTGGACTTTACTACTTTTCTATCTCCTTTCTACACTTAGTCAGGACGAAAATCTGAAAAAAATGTAACTTCTGTGGGCTTTTTTGGACAGTCTTTGTTCAGATATGGTCTCGCTGAAAGTAGGCTGACGTGGACCAGTGAATTCGCAGACCTCTATGTTGCTGATGTGGTCCTTCCAGGTAATTCTGAGTAGACATCGAAGACACCACTGATAAAAAGCATCTAAAACGTGCCACCTCGGCTTTGGTCGGAGCCCAGTATTCGAATGCATAGAAGATGATCAGTAGGATGCAGGAGTTATATAAATGTAGTCTAGTCAACAAAGCAATGTAAGCATTCCATATTGACTTATATGTTTGCACAACTGTACAGATGCCAAAAATATCTGACATAAACTGTACACTCAGATCTGTTCACATGTCAGAAAAAATATAAATACTAGAAAGCAATCATAGCCCGCAGGTACCTCCGCCAAGACAATGCTATTCGCCAGGTGGCGTCACCATATTCACTTTGCCAGTGGTTCCCTTATGCCCCATTTAACGCAATGATAACGAAAATTTCAAAGTGATCCAGAATCCAGGATTCCTGCCAGATCACCCCCAAAATTGAATCACTTGTAGTTTATGCCATGCCCAACATTCCCTCAAAATTTCAGAAAGATCCGTCCATAACTTTTTGAGTTATCTTGCTCACACACAGAGAGACAAACAGAGAGACAAACAAACAAAGTCCGACAAAAACATAACCTCCTTGGCGGAGGTAATAAGTTTAATGGAGAAGAATTATAATGAGCACTAACCTCATCTTGAGAATGCAGCTTGCGATCTTGCAGCGCATAATGTGTCATTCCCAGTCTCGCATCAGTTCGTGGAACGATAGTCACCTGCATAATCACACACATTGCATCCATTGTGATAGAGCATTAGGCGAGTTTGAAACATCCCACCACTCACTCACTCACTCACTGCTACGCGTAACCGGCTGTGGGTCGTAGCGCCCTCCACGTTGACCGGTCGTCGGCAAGAGCCCATGCGTCGGCAGCAGTGAGTCCGGTGTCCCGCACAATCTGACTCATCCATGTAGTCCGTGGTCTGCCAGCGGGGCGATTCCAGTCGTGCTGTGGTATGTCTCC
>Ga0209367_1005518_pt1 | contig 17543 bp, 14 predicted proteins | sample WorMetLIZISLAND2_FD_187412 | JGI IMG/M metagenome (GOLD analysis project Ga0209367, IMG submission 187412) | Marine gutless worms symbiont microbial communities from Max Planck institute for Marine Microbiology, Germany - Olavius geniculatus... ... | reverse complement strand
GTTTTTGCTCGAAAAGTGGTCAGTCAAGAAAAGATGTCAGTGTTGGATGTCGACATAATATGCGGCCGTCCTTCTGTTGCTGAGCATCTCAGGCGTTGACAGTAAGTTAGGTCTAAAACGGTTACGCCTATTAGCCTAGTTTACAGTTAGCCAACCCGAACCCATAAGTAGCCTAAACACAAATGTCAAATATTCAGTAATATGGGTCGAAATTTCATTTCTTTCATTGTCAAGGCTTATTGCTTATATGCATGCATGACTGCAGACGACAGACAAGCCGTGAGATACATGTTATTTTCTTGAGATGTTTGAACCGAAAATTTGCACATTAGTTACTTCATTGCAGGAAACATAATTATACACCAATTTCTACATTCTACATTTTTCGTTTTCCAGTTAAAAGCCCGCGCGTGACAGACGGTGGACGGTCAGACGGACAAGACGAATAATAGGACGACGGATGCATTTTTTAGCGGTGGATGTATTGAATGCAGACCCGTTCACTCGCGTCGTGTTTCTTAACCACAGTCAAGCGACCGAGAGCCTGCGGAAAACGATTTGTCCGACCTGGGACCAGACGCTGGTTTTCGACACCGTCCATATTCACGCCGACCCGCAGAGCGTTGCCGACAACCCGCCCAAAATAATCGTCGAAATATTCGACTACGATTCTTTCGTAAGTCTTTTTTGTAGTAACTACACATACATTCAGCTTTCTGCATCGGAATTGAAGAATTTTGTCATTTTAGTTCATACTGTGTGTGTTTTCTTCTGCAAGTCTTTGCAGTAGATCCCTTTCGTCACGCTTGGTTGGTTTCTGTGTTGTTCAGGGTGATTCGGAGTTCCTGGGCAGGACGGAAGCGACACCGATCGTTAAGCTGAATGCAGAGAAGAGTCGCCCAGCCGTACTACAGTGGCTGCCGGTGACAAAACGTGGATCACCCCGAGGCGAACTTCTTGCAGCATTCGAACTTTTTCCGGTTTGTTTCCTCTATTTGTATTCTGTTATCCATGTTGGTATGATGTTTTAACAGTTCCTCAAAGTTAACCTTTACTTTAATTTGGATATATATATAATATTTGTCGTGTTTGGCAGAATATAAAGGTAGTAGTATTGCAAAAAGTTATTTATTAATACCAGTGTCAATATTAGCAATAGTAAGGATAGTCGATTCAAAAAGTTGTGCTAATAATTTTGTTGAAGTTTATTTTTTTTGGGGGGGGGGAGATTGTAGAAGCTAAATTATCCTGATAATTGGTTGTTTACAAAAGTCTAAATTAATTATACTGCACAAAATGTTGTGTATAGACGGAAGAAAAGGCAGCGCCCGTGTTGCCGCCGAGAAGAGGTGAACTGATGATGGTACCTGATGGCGTGCGACCACAGCTTCAGCGCACCGCCATCGAGGTTCATTTTACGCTACTTGAACATGAACTTTCTTCTTTAAAGTTGGAAAATTTTACTACGAACTGTTTGCACTTATATGCAATATTAGGTACACATTTTACGACAAAAAAAAATAGAAATTTGGGGCACGACTTTGTCTACAGCTGTCGATTCGCCAAGCCGTCGATTATAAACGTGGTAAATGGATCTTTCTGAAATTTGGCCAAAATTCCTTCCATGTAAGGGTCGTCTTTGGTCTTGGTCCTCTGTCTGGTTCTGGAGGAGAAGCGGAAGAAGAAGAAAAAAGAAGAAGAAACAAAACGAAAACGTAAGGCCTTCCATTACTACGTAAGGGCGGCCTAATAAAACAGAAATGCACGTACAAGAAGTGAACATTTCAGAAATAACCGGCGGTCAAGATAAGCTTACATTTTGTCTAATAGATCTACTGCGTGTCTTCTTTGAAGCTGTTATTGTTATTTTTCTGCATCGCGTCAATATTACCTGGTAGTCAGGTACATAGATTTAGAGCCTGTAAAATTTGGTAACGTGACTGTGAAGTTGAAATTGCACGATGTTGTCTTGAAGGTGGTTTGTTGGGGCGTCAGAAACATGAGAAAGTTTCAGCTGTCCAACGTCGAGTCACCAAACGTCGAGATCGAGGTCGGAGGTCAAATCGTCCGGTCAAAGGTCATCAAGAATGCTGCACGCAATCCCAACTTCGACGATCCTCTCTTGTTCTTTGACATTGTAAGTACCGGTAGCTTAATTAATCATTAATTTTGATCAAACGTCAAAAGTGGCAAATGGTAATTGTCCAAAATTGCGTGTTTTCGTTTAGCACCTTTGTAAATTAGTTCTGAGATAGATGCACGGAGACATAATATGTATAAGTTCAATTGCTGTGCGATGGATTGGTGGACACTATGCATAGTGCCTTTGATGTCTAGAAGGACGGAATGCATAGCGGACAATGGGGTGGATTGCGCGGAAGCGGAGCAGCAGTATACGGCTCGAATCAGCTATCTGCTAGGATGCAAATGACCCAATTGGTTTCCGAGATATGTGTCTGGACTAGTTTACATGAGTGATGCACATACTTGTAGGCTTATATAACCTTGACCTCACTAGTACATTAGTAACGAAAAGTTAAAATTTGATTAAAATTCAATCAATTTATTGAACTTCTTAACGGCCAACAATGACTGATGATGAACGCTTGTAATCTTATTTTATTTCGCATGTGACAGGATTAATTTTTTTGACATTAATCAACTATGGTAATGCGGCAGCAGCTCTAATTCAAACGATATGACCAAGTTTTTGCCTAGTTATTGCTTGACTCGCTGGTTTTCAGAGAAATATATCTGAATAAGTAAACTGTATTATATGTATGCAACTTTCTGTATCTGAATCAGTTTAAAATACTTTTACGCTTACTGGACAGACTGGTTTTTGGGAAAAATGCTGTAAATAATAAATGTGTAAATAAGTGAACAGTATTTTTGTGATGTTGTTTTAGCTGTTTCATTGTTATACATTTACTTTTCTTTTTGCCCGCCACCACCTTTGCCGCCACTATGCATTGCGTCCCAACCCAGAGAACAAAGGCACTATGCAAACTGTCCCACTACCGTGCGATGTAGTTACTGCCGCTGGAGGAGCTATATGCGCCACCTATCAACATCTGTGTGCGAGACAATCGACAATTTGGTCGCAAGCCGATTGTTGGTGTCCACGCCGTGAAGTCATTGCAACCGTACAGACGCCAACCCACGGCTACAGACGCTGAGCTAGACGGCGGTGCCTCCAGTCTTACGGCCACTGGTCAGATCTACTTCATGTCTGGTTCTCTGCATTGTTTAATGAAGCCCAAATTCCATTACGTTGATTCATATTAAACTTGTTGAACATTGCTGAACAGTATGCCAGTACAAGCTGTGGATTTTCCATAGGCTTTGTGAATCGTCGATTTTAGTGGACTGCTTGTACGGCATGTTGTACATCAAATACTCGACAAATCGAATTACTTGGAGTTTAGGTTTAACAAAACATAAACGCTGTTGCTTCATGCCTATTTCTTACAGCGTAACAAGTGTACATATAGTATTCATTAGACATATGTCGTTACCTGCAGTGATTTGTCGCTGTTTGTTGGGCGAAGGAAAAGGCATACAGTCTGTAAAAATCTGCTGTGAATGATCTCAAATCCCAATGCGGTAGGTTAGATTCTTTCTTGGTGACCCTGCTTGACGTTGATTTACTGCGGATTATTAAGCATGTTTAAGACGAAGGTGTTTTTGTTTTTGTACGTATCAGATGTTGCTGAGAGCAAGCAGGCTTCAAGCGATCACGTGATTGACATGATTCCTGGTCGCAGCAAAGCGCCATCGGCGGTAGGACAGTCTCAGCGATGTCTTTGTGCAGCTTGTTTTTGGTTTCGGAGCAGACAAAAAAGTTTTTTATACACTGTAGCAGTGTGGCGTTGAAGTTAGTACAGAGCAAAAAAAAAGCAAACACGAAAGCTCTCAAATAGCATTAAAAGTTCCAACACAGAGCGTTTATCATATTGCCTAGACCTATACTATTGTTACTTGTTTGAGTCTTTGATCTCTTGTACACGTGTTGCAGGTATCTGTGCACATGATAACGGACGAAGGTATCGACTGGTGGTCCAAGTACTACGCGTCTATTGGAGAAACAGACAAATGCCGACACTATTTGGAACTTGGCTACGACAAGATGCAGGTACCCTACAGTCGCTGTCATTATGCGGCCGTCCTAGCAGGCAGTAATAACGCTCTCGGCCGTTCGTCTTTCTCTGTCTGTATGTCCAGTCCATCCGTTTGCTTTGACGGGTTCCCAACTTGAAAACGAAAACAGAAAAAAAACAAAATTAGTGTGAAAGTTTTTCAGAGCCAGAGTAACTGGTGTGCCAATTTTCAGTTCGAAAAGTTTAAGTTAGGGTTACGGTTTGCTTGAGTTACAGTTGTGCAATGTAGCCTGTAGCTAGGTGGACGTTTGCACAATATATTTCGGCATTGGGCACTGAGCAGACGTTTTTAGTTATCATGGTTAATTTGTTGCAACAAATTGTTAGTCACAATATGATGTTTTAACATGCATTTGACAACTGATAAGGAAGCCAACCTATTCTACTACAGTCAGCCAAATACAAAGTTGAGAAATAACAGAACTCAAGAGAAAAATATATTGCAGGAATTCTTTCCGATCTTTGCTTTGAGTTAGGAAAAACATCATGTGTGTATTAATTTTTAGCCGACTGTACTTGAGCAACGGTCGAGCTATTGGCATGGTTGTCGTCTGTTTGTCATCTGTCTGTCTGTCTGTTTGTCTGTTTGTAAAGGATGGCAAACGGGTAGGTCTTACTCGAAAATTTTTACACGATTAATTAGCTGTATGTCTTAAACCTAGGCATGCAAAATTTCAACGACCTAATGCAAGGGGAACGTTTTCAAAATTGGGGTTGAACGTAGGGAAGAAAAAATTCAATGGAAAACCGGCCATATCTGGGAAACGATGAGAGATACGACCAAGGTTACTATTAATCACTAATAAGCGCTCTTTCAGATGAAATGAAAATTACCTTGAATGAAAAGACCTTGGATGATCTTGAAGTTCACTCACAACCAGTACAGTTGGCTATCCTAGCAACAGCTGGGCTTCTGGTTATTGTTCAGTCAATAATCTGCAGTTAGCACGGCAGGAGAAATAAGTATAGTGTTTATTGCTGCGTTGCAAGTGATGAAAGTGTCAACGTTATTGCAGATATTCGAGACGGAACTTGAAAAGGTGGCAGAATTCAAGAAATTCCGAGACTTTTGCCAGTCGTTCAAACTGTCGAGAGGCAAGAACGCTGACGAAATGGAGACGAGCGTTGCCGGAGAGTTTAAGGTTTAGTATAATACTTGTCCATTAGAGACGTCACTTTTGTTTGAAAACGATTACCGTGCAATACGGTGGAAACATTTTAACGTGTGCTTAAAAACTGATGAACAGCATGCTGACTTACCATACAGAACTAAGCAAAATATTGACAATAAAATTCGCTTTGCCGCGTTTGTCGCCCTGTATTCTTGACATAGTAGTCTTACATTTTTTTTAATTATGTCGTTTTTTTTCTCACCGCTGTACGGTGAATACTGATTTTCGAAGGAATTAAAAAAGCTGACAGCTGATCTATGTACTTTCTTACTTACCGGTATTTGATTTTGGAAAGTACAGATAGAAGAAACAGTAAAAAGTAAAACTACAAATATGGACGGTCGCTACTTAGGGCGCAATCAATTTTATATAGAATTCCATACGTCCAATCCGTGTGGTAGGGTAACTTCTGTTTGTACGCGTTGCCTGATGACCCGGCGGCGCCGCTACCTCCACGAATGATGCAGAGTCTTCCGCCGAGTGGTCCAGTCGAATGTGTCGTCAGGGTCTACGTCATCAAAGCACTCGACCTCCAGCCACAAGATCCTGGCGGCTCTGTACGTTTAGATCTTTTCCGTCGTTTGACTGCACGTTACGTTTCTTTATAACATAAACTGACTTTGCGTTACAATAAGTAGCCTACTGTGAATTTGTGTAATGTATACCTGGGCATTTACATCAAATATAGCAGTCTATTTGTTCGCTGTATTTAATTAGATCTGCAGATTTCTGTTTGTTAGTTGATATATTATTTTTATCACTTTTCTTCATGACATAAAGTGATTAATGAATGAATTTAGTATGAACAATAACACGTTCACATTGTAGTCAGATCTGTTATATCTGCAGATTTGTGTGCAAATACTTTTGTATTTTTATGTTTTCCCTTCCCAGTCAATATGAGGTTTGGGAAGCGCCCTGTCCAAGGTCTCTTTTGGTACAGTTTTTGGCTTAAGAGAACTGTTTGGTGTATGGGTGGGTTCCCTTCCCTTGCGGTGCTGTCGCAGAACGGTTGTTTGGAATGTCTTATGATGTTTGATCCCATCATTGGAATTTGCGTCGTTCTGTTTGTGATGCTGCGTTAAAGATGCACGTTAGTCGCTCGTGGCCACTTGAAGCTAAGGGGCTCTGAGCCCGAGCCCGCTGGATAAGTGCGCCCTGATTGTGGGACTTATTGGGCTCAAACTTGAAATAGAAAGGTCAAGGTCGCAGCAAGAATCAAATGCTTGCCTCAAGATCCAGCCGTTTAGTGCAAACAAAAAGGTTGACTTTGAAATGTGTTTGTGAATGTACTTGTTTAGGCTGATCCGTATACAGAAGTCAAATTGGGTGCGACAAAGATTGACACTTGTGATGACTACGTGCCAAACACGTTGAATCCGGTGTTTGGAAAGTAAGTTGGTTGTTGCAGACTGCTTTTTGCAACTGCTGTTGTTCAAGTGTCAGCAAAGCAGGAGTGATGGAATAATGCATACGTTTTGATGGTTTGATTTCAAAGTTATAATTAACGTGACTTTAAAAAAGCATCCATGGCTAACTCAATGGACTCCTGCCCAGGAACTCTGGATTTATGTTTACCTGCGATCTATACAGTTCGTTGGTGGCATCAGAAATCATTTCAGTGCCCTATGTCAGCGAAACTAAGATGCGCCACATACATGCTGTTGAGGATTTATGGAAATTGCAGTTTTGTCGTCAAGTAACGTTTATCATGTTCGTACTGTGTACGCCTGCTACAGAATGTTTGAGTTGAAAGCAAGCATTCCGCTGTCGAAAGATCTTCGGGTACGCGTCAAGGACTACGATCTGCTGAGTTCGAACGACATCATCGGTCAGACGACGATCGACCTGGAGAACCGCTACCTGAGTCAGTTCGGAGGTCTGGTCGGTCTGCCGCTGACGTACTGCACATCGGGCGCGTGTCAGTGGAGAGACAGTCGCAGACCCACACAGCTGCTGGAAGAGTTCTGTCGCAAACACCTCGGAACGGCGCCCGTCTATCCCACCAGCACCACGCTCAACATCGGACAACGCGTCTACAAACTGGCCGACTTCGGTCAGTATAAGCTAAGGGCATGTATGAATTACAGTGCGGCCGTCCTAATAGGCTGCGTTACCGATTTTGTCCGTCTGTCTGTCTGCCCGTACGTCTGTCTTTGTGTCCTACACGGGCTTATAATTCAACGACCAAGAGGAGCAGAGAAAAAAAACGAAATTGGTATTAACGTTTTGCAGTAACCGGAGTGCCATTTTTTGAGTTGAAAAAGTTGAAGGTCAGAATAAAAGTTGCGCAGCAATAGCTGACAGGCGCAGAAATGTACTGGGCCTATCATTTTGTGTTTCTAGTTTAGACAGACAGTTTCGTCATAATTTGTTTTTACAGCAAATAGGCTACGATTTCATGATTTCGTCATCGAACAGAATAGGCCTATGCATATTACAAACTGATGAAGCAACTACAAAGACTTTTCGTGAAACTCCAGAAGTATACTTATTAAGTGGTAAAACAAAATGATAGTAGATTTGTCGAATTCGTGACACTGATTTGTCAGTTAAAATGCATAATAGGCTACTGTAACACACGACTTTAATTAAGTGTTTAATTAAGTGTCGTGTATTGCAAACCTTGTACATTTAGTGATGGTTTTTTTGTATAGTGCCTTATGCCTCAACTGTTGTGTAGTGTTTGAAATAAGGGGGATTAAGACAGCTGAATCTTCTGTTTACATAACCCCCAACACACTGTCACAATATCTACTGGAAGGTCATTTAAATTACGTAGAGCACAGTAGCACACGTACGATCTACGTCACAATTTTGAACCGACTTTTAACTGCCGAAACTACCTTTCCACAATTTTAAATCTACAGTGCTGTCAAATTGTCAGTGTTGTTCAGTGGAAACATCCGTGGCGGATTTCGTATCAATGAGTGTAAGTTTGCGTGAGTTATAGAGCAGATGAGGCCGGCACATGCGCAGTTGGGTGCTTCTGATGAGAGACTTGCTCTGTACGTGCTCAATACTCTGCCGAGGTCCGTCGGAGTTCCGTTCGTACCGGAACACGTCGAGACCAGGAGACTCTTCAACCCACTCATGCCCAGACTGGAACAGGTAACTGCTGATTTATAGGCTACGATCTATGTGGGAGTCTGTTCAAAGGCATATGGTTGCTGACTTTTTGTGCCAATTTGCTTGGTTATACCAGAATAAAATATCATGATCTATTAGGCTATGCAGATGGGCAGTGGCGTCATCTGTTAATGAAGTAAACGTGGCAGAAAGTTGCAAGTTTCCGACAGACAGTGCAAATTTTCGAAAGGGTAGTCAGAATTTTAATTTTGCCTTTAAATCTCAGACAACCCATTTTTAGGTGGGGGAGAAGTTAGTTATGCTCCTTTGCCTATTCTCCCTCCGCCTTCTTGTCACGAGCGACGCCACTGCAAATTGGAGAGCCACGTGCAAGCACGACGTCGGCGTCAGAGTCAGAGATATGCCCAAGATTTACCGCACCCAGAAAGGGCGGCGTCGACAGGTGATTGGCACGTAGCATTAACGAGAAAGATTGACGATGAGTTTCGTAGTCTTTCGCTGGACAGATCTCACAGCGGACGGTCACCAAGACCGGGAATGCCTTGAATGCTGGTCACTATACGTACATGTATTGTACATCACATCGTCAGTATTTGTCTTTTGTTTTTTAGCGCAAGTTGTCTCTATTAGCGCATTGTTATCTGTCTTATTGCTATAGCGTGGGACAGATTATAAAATCACTTATGTCATTCTGTCAGTCTGTCAGTTTGTCTGTAAACACTCCTACGGCCGCAATTTTAATTCGATTTTGATGAAATTTTGCACAGTGATTCGGGGCCCAAAAAGTAAGATCGAGTTTGTTTGGGATAAAAATCTGATAGCTCCTTCCCCTATTTTACCCCAATTTTTAAGAATTTGCATTACGGCCTATGGGGATTTCAGAGCGGTATAACTCGGTTCCCGTAAAAGATAACTGCGCGCTGTGTTTACCTACCCCCTATTTTTGGGATCGGGCAATCTGACGGTGTAATTTAAATTTACCCCCTAACGATCCCTGTTGCCATAGCAACCGTTCAAAATGTTGCAAAATTTTGCATTACAGCCAATGGAGATTTCAAAGCGATATAACTCGGTCCCCGTAAAAGATAATTGCGCGCTGTTTGCACCTACCCTGCTATTTTCAGGTCCGGGCTATCCGATGAAGTCATTTAAATTTTTACCCTGCAACATGCCATGGCGACGAATTTTGAGACAAAATTGACTACAACTCGGCCACTGTGAAAGATGATTGCGCCCTGTTTGCACCTACTCCCCTTATACGCAGCTGCTAGGCTATATAGCATGGCAATGGGACAGATACCTTGTTCCACAGAACGTATTTTTAGTTGTATGTGTGTTAGGGGAAGCTGTTGATGTGGGTGGACATGTTCCCAGCGCCGCTGGGTCCCCCGGGACCCGCCGTCGACATCACGCCGCGCAAAGCTAAGAAGTGCGTCACACATCGTTTTCTGTTCAGAATATCGATTGAGAACAGTGTGAATAACTGTGTTCAAGGGCTGTTTATAATTGTGCATTGTATTGTAGTTTGTGTGTATTTTGTGTATTTTGATGTTTCGTGGTTACCGTATTAAAATTTACACAACATTTGTCGTTTACCTATTTTTGGCCACAAAATTGGCTAGTAGCTGTCAATATCCACTTTATGTTGCCGTACACTGATTATTGTTGGCTTTTATCTAGCTGTTTGCTTCTTAAAATAACAGGTCTGATACATTACTCCATGCTACTACATGTATGGCTTCTTTTGATTACTGCAGGACCGACTTTCTCGAGTTCTGAGGGCTTAATGCAGATTAAGCTGGAGCCTCGTTAGAAGCTGTGGTAGTATACCACGCACGCTAAGCGTTTGTGCGTATAGATACGAGCTGCGAGTGATAATCTGGAACACGCGCGATGTGATTCTGGACGAGACGTCAATCACTGGCGAGCGTATGAGTGACATCTACGTGCGAGGTTGGATGAGTGGGATGTATGACGACCGACAGAAAACCGACGTCCACTACAGGTCACTAATTACAGCTTAGGTCCCGTTTTTCCATGCACATTTGATGGCCGATCAAATTGATCTCTGATCAACTTTGGGACTTGACCGGAGATCATCTCAATGATCGTTTTTCCATCGCCAATTAGCGACTAATCGTCCATCAAATCTCCCATCAAGTTGATGGCCGAATATTGGCGGATCAAGTCAGATAATTGACGATTAAACGTGGCGATCTGCAGTTCGCTGCTTATTTGCACCAGAAACATCGCTTCACGTCGCCGGTCAGAACGGCAATTCACGCATTAAAATAAAGTTACCATATGGAAAAACGAAACACAGTTGATCGACGATCAATTCTGAACATCAAGTTAATCGAAGATCAGTAAATCGGAGATCAAATTTGATTTGATTGGCGATGGAAAAACCGGACCTTAGTGTTGTTTCCTGTTTGTCAGCTAAGCTTATACTGTCTGGCGGCGTAACAAGATAATGTTCAAACGAACACGGAGTCTGTCCAATGCATCTCGATAGGTTACAGCGTTTGCATAAATAAAATCACTGAGCTGTGTAGACGAGTGGTAAAAATTAAAAAGTTTAATTTGAAATTGTGCAGCAGCAGTTATTGTCATCTATCGCTATTATTATAACTAAACAATTAACATCGTCAATCACGTGACCATTCGGTTCGTCACCAGCGGTTTACTATAGGTGGTCCATTGTGACCATGCGTCTATCTTGACCGTTATGGAGATATGGCTCCTCAAAAGTTGGACGGACGAATGGACGGTCGAACGCTCAGGTGTTTTTATACTCTGCCCAATGCTATGCATTGCATTGGACCGACAATAATTAGAGTCTGTGCAATAGCGTGTAGAAATACTACAACTGTCTGTGTGTTGCGCTGCTTGGCAGGTCATTGGGTGGCGAGGGAAACTTCAACTGGAGATTAGTGTTTCCGTTCGACTATTTGCCGGAGGAACAGAACGTGATCATTATGAAGAAAGAGCATTTCTGGAGCCTCGACGCGACTGAGATCAAGGTTCCCCCCGTGCTCGTCGTACAGATCTGGGACAATGACAAGTTTTCCGCCGACGATTTTCTTGGTAATCTCAACTCTTCTGTTTGGCTTGGATTCGTTCTTGTTACATTTTCGTCTTGCAGTTTGCTGCGTCTTTACATGTACGTCGTCGGTCGTGGTATTGCAGACTGGATTGTTGGACAGTAAATCAACTGGTCAGAGTCACGCCGCCGTAGGTTTAGCGTAAAATAAAAGTAAAATATTGCAAAATGTTTGCAAAATGTCATACGTCGTTTTTATCAGTAACGCCGCGGTCTTATTAGTGACTTTTTTCGCTTTAGACTTCGTGAACCTGGAAGTTTGGCGGTAGTACGAGTAGTGCCGATGCCGGTACAAACATGGAAAACAGTCTCAGTCCTGAATAGGAATTGCACTATGTGGTCTGATACGGGACTCGGTAGAAAACACAAGCCGCCATTTGAAAGCCAAATCGCAATCTAAATTCTGACAAAAATTTCGTCGTTATCGTCAATGTTTATTCGCCCAGAGCAACGTGACAAATAGAACACTGCAGTAGCGACTGTCTCCCAGGCAACTGGCGATGGCCCGGCGATCAACAATTACCACGTCGATCGCCACAATTTGCCAGTATTAAACATGTTTAATTCGAGCAATCGATGTGGCGACTGTCGCCGCGACCAGTTGCCTGTAGTGAATACACGAGGGGACTGTCGCTGCGATCGTCGCCACGACAGTCCCCTCGTGTATTCACCACATAAGCCGACAGAATAAGTTGCAGTTGCACAAATAACTGCCGTAAAATCTTAGCACACAGTGATTTTTTTTTATTTTGCCACAATAATTGAATAGCATAAAGCTAGATTGCTTTTACGTTGCTTTTACGTTGTCTGAAGTTTATATTTTTCAACGTGAAATTGGCGTACAGGTAGTTTGGAGTTGGACTTGACGTCGATGCCACTGCCGGCAAAGAGAGTTCGTTCGTGTACACTGGAAACTTTGTCAACAGGAAGCAAGTCATCTGCAACGTCCGGCGGTCGGACTGCTGGCAAGAAAGTGTCGCTGTTTGAACAGAAGAGACTGCGCGGCTTCTGGCCGTGCGTCGCTGAGAGCAACGGACAACATATACTAGCGGTCAGCCGGCAAACGATTCTTGTTCTGATTTTGTTGCTGCTGCCGAAATTTATCGATTACTGTGGAATTCTGCTTGCGAAGTTGCGAAAAGCCGATTACCGTGAAAGAATTGTTGCTAAAGTGTATCTGTTTAATTTTTTTGTGTGTGTGGACAAAACAACAACAAATGTTTGTTGTGATGTGCTGTTTTAGTTAGTGATCATAAAATAGACCTACGTCTTTCAGTTAGCAGCCGGAGCTGGTGTGAACTGTGTGCGTATTCAGGGCAAGTTGGAGATGGAAATGGAATTAGTGACAGAAGCCGAAGCACTGGATCGTCCGGCTGGTCGTGGTCAGGATGATCCCAATCAAAACCCAACACTCGATCCTCCAAAGTCGGTTTAATTTGTTTTTTTTCTACTGATAGTTTTTTAGTGATATTTTAATGATAATGAGATTAATCAAATTATTTGAATCGGATCTTAGATTGCAAAATGAGTCACAATTTTGTTACCAAAGCATACTTTTAATAGATTAAAGCTTTAGTTTTCAGTGCAGTTTTCTTAAGGTCTGTAATGTCATGCGGCCGTCATAGTAAACCGTATTACGGATCCTGCGCGTCCGTCCGTCTGTGTCTGTCTGTCTTGCTGTTCATCTCGTACAGGCTCGAAAACAAAAACAAAAATCTCGGTTAACCGAAATTGGTGTGAATAGGCCTATTCAACGTTTTCCAGTCTTCCAGAGCAGGAGCCAATTTTTAGCCGAAAGAATAAAATGTCAAGCTTACTGGAGGTCTAAAACCTCCGTAAAAGGACACATATCGCGCGTAAACGGTTAGGCCTACTTACTGCAGCAAGACGGTTCAGGGCGCGCCGCGAGCGCAACGCTATCAGCATAAAAGACTTGGACCTTTAACAGCAGTTCAAAATAAGCAAGTGTTGTGCGTGGTGGCTAGGCGGACGGCTGCATATATCATGTCGGCATTGGGGCGACATGATGCCATGCAGTTTCAGTATAAGCTGGTGACTGATGTTGTCTGTTGCACGCAGTCGACCGGCAACGTCGTTCTTGTGGTTCACGTCGCCGTGGAAAACGTTTAAATTCATCGTCTGGCGCCGCTTCAAAGTCTACTTCATCACCGGCCTCATCATGCTCCTCATCATTCTCTTCATCGCTCTCTTCTTTTACGCCGTCCCGGTTGGTGTCTCTGTTAACTACATTAATTATTATTGCTTTATGAAGCCAGCTGTCAGCGTCGCTTTAGCATTGGCATTGCATCCTTCACACGAAACCATAGAGCGTTACTGTTACAGCGAGCGTTTTAGAGAAATGTGTTATCTTTTATTTCTCATTTCAATTGTAGTAGATTTGCTTAGGTTTTCTATCTCAAAATTCTCAAAAGCCAATTAGTCATTTTCATTAGTTGTTTCGATTGAACTGTATCAATGCCGTTACTTTTTTGTTTGTAAAGTAAAGTCTGAATATAAAAAAACTCCGTCGCTCTGTTTTACAGATTTCTTCTATGCGTGCACGTGTAACTAGAGGTTATATAAGAAGTTTCAGTATATTTGTGCTTTGTGTGCTCTGCTAGAAAGAATTTATTTTTATTTCTGTTGCAGGGTGCTATGGTCAACAAAATGTTCAACCCATAATCAACGATTAAGAGTCTTGTTTCAACTTTGATATCTTTCAGCAGCTCGGAGACGTTTAAGTTAACGGCAACTATGAAGTTGTGAACATTACCGGAACGCTGCAGTTGTTGGCGCCAGAGCTGGAAATGGGTCATCTTTTGTGACCCATGACCCAGTGACCCACGTGACCCATAACCCATGATCCATGGCCATTGCACACATCGGACCATCAGGGGGGAGTGGCATGGTGGTGCTGAACAACCTTCAGTCCACTCGGTCTTGAGAACCAAAACAGGTAGACTACAAGTAATCTAAGGAAAACTCACGTGACGCGTGACAGTATGACAGTCGACATTATTGGTGCTGCCATCTGGGAAATCAGCGTACAACGTGCAGTAAAGTACTGATCCGTTTTGGAAGAGTACCCAAATTTGAGGCCTTCGTAAGAACACATGTGAACCTACGTCGAAACTCAGGCGGGTAAAATCTTCGTTTTGTGCTAAAATTTTATAGGCCTACGCAGGTTGTCTTGGTTTATCTCTAGAGTCATTTTGGTGCAGTTCGCTGTTGAAATATGAGTTGCAGCCGAAAATTGCGAAAAAAATCACTAAAAACCCACTTTTTAGATTCTGAGGTGGTTTAAGATCATTAATATTGGTACTCCTTAAAAGCTCGTCGGGAGTGCTTGTTGTGGTAAGCAGCAAGTCTGTTTTATCTGCAACTGTTTATATGCCAAAGTAGTGGACAGTGGCAGAAATCGCGCATTTTAAAGGGATATCTATAATTATTGTTGCTCTTGGGTAGAGGATTTCTTAAACATAAGGGGGGAATTTAAACTGCTAAAATTGGTTCAGTGCTGAAAATTTCATGGCAGGTTGTCTTGGTCCATCTCCAGCCATTTTGAAGTACTTAGCTCTAGAAATGTGCGCCAAATCGAAAGAAAATCATAAAACCCCGTACTTTGGTGTTCAATCGTTTAAGGTCACTAGTCTTAATTACCCTCAAAAAGCTCGTCGTTAGTAATAGGCAACAAGTATGTACCTACCTGCAACCGTTTTCACGATAAACGAGCCAATGGCGAAAAATGACGACTTTTTAGCGGGTACCTTTATTTGACGCCCTCGTCCGAAGGGAATTTTTTTCACTCGAGCAGCACGAAATTTTGTCGCAAAAACTAGCGTCTCTGTGGCAGCCCACAGTGAAAATTTCATGATTCAATGGCTTTTGTGTCATTTTGACACAAAATAGCAATGTGATAGGCGGACAGACAAGTTCGTTAGTTAAGGCTTTCATCTATTTGTGTCATCTTACTGTTACTCTGTCTTACCGTCCGCTGTGTTGTTAATTATGTTTGTGTTTTTTTTCTTTTTATGTGCTACCATTTTATGGTGAATAAAGTTGAATATATAAGATAGCCGTACGGAAGGACCTTTGGTGTGATGCCCCAGTTCTAGGGCCCTGGCGACTAACTATCCAGATCCAGATCCAGGACGCCTCGGCGATAGCTAAGACGCGCTTAGCATAGTTGTCGCGCGTAAAAATTAAGTCTCCAGCTTTGGCAATAATCATAGTTATGTGAGTGGGCAGTTTCTCAACTATGAACAAAGTACGCTAAATAGTGGCCAATCGTAGCAGAAAACTAGTCAGTAGTCTGATATGCACATGCAATATAGTTTTGGTTGTATGAATGTTGCGAACTGCTAAGTTCATCAGTGTAAGTATAGTGTACTTAAAATTGCAAGCTATTGCGCAGTTATTTCTTCATGGGTCAATGGGTCACTGGCAGTGACCAATGACCCACGTGACCCATCCAAAAATGGTGACCCATTTGACCCATGACCCATGACCCACTGACCCATTTCCAGCTCTGGAACTTGACGGTGCCGTTTCCCTTTAACTTATAGGAAGTTACGCAGAATTATTCATTTGGGGGCCTCGGGTCTAAGTTGGAGGATGCAAGTTTTGGGAGCATGGCACGGGTGTCTGAGGGCAGAGCCTCCAGCGGGGTTCAGGGGCAGAGCCCTTGGTCAGGGTATCAGAGGGGCAAAGCCCCCTAAAGCTGAAACATTTTTGGCTTTTGGACGTTCAATGGATGCAGCAAATTTGCTTATTTTTCTAAAATTTGGAAACGTAAAAATCAGATATTTCTGTTGTTTGTGCAAAACAAATGAAGTTTAATAGGCTGCAGTACGTCACAGTTTACTGTAAACTAATAAAAAGTAATAAGAGCGATGTAGGAATAAACCCATGTTTCACCATATATATTTGGTTTCAACTACAACACCCTTTGGCCACTTTTTTCGTTGCGGGTGTCAAGATTTTAACAGGGGGATGTATAGACCTTCTACAGAGGGCTAAATAATTTTCTGCTTAGGCGTACTTATATTTTATTCCCACGAGTCATGCAGTAGCTCACTGAACCATAAAATGATTCCAACGTTGATACGCTGTGATGTGCGCTGCGCGAGTCGCGTATAGCAAAATGTCAATTTAGTCGACGTAATCAATCAATCATTCTGCATCTGCGAAACAGTAGGCTATAAAAGACGTAGGCCTAATTATATAGCCTATGCTTGTAGTCTGTTAGTGTGCAAACATATTATTTACTGGTATACTGCAATCAATGCACTGCGTAACAAACTAGTCTACAAAGCATAATACCGTTCTGAAAGTTTCACGCCAGTGAAACAGCTGGCAGTTCGGCTGTTCCGAGCGCGTTGGTTTTAACAACTACCTAGATTAACGGCTTAGTGGCTTTCGTTTGTATGTCAGCGTGTACGACGTACGTGATATATATCGCCATGTAGCCGTATATGCTTTTGATGACAACTTACTTTCAGAATTTTTCATTTGCCGAAGACCAGGATACGAGTAGCCTGCGGTATTTCGTGCAAATTAAGCCGAATGATGAAGTTGAACCACTGATCAACATTGGTGGCGTGTATTAAACCGTTTACTCAGCTCTTCTGACGTCTGTGCCGCGCTTGACGTAGAAATGTGCATATAGATAAAACGTAGGTCTAAAGCGAGATGAAAGTTGGCAGATAGCGCAGCCCTGTGTTAATGGCGACCGACTAAGTCATTGAGAATGGTAAAATTCGACCCCGCGCAGATCCCGGATCCGAAACCTCTCAACCGATCGACACAAAATTTGAAACAAGTGATTACGTCCTCGAGACGACCCCCTGTGCATAATTTCGTGCATATCCGTCCATTGGGGGTTTCTCGGCAAATGGGTGAAATATAACAAAATTTTTTCTAGTATATATATATATATATATACCTTTTTTGTTGACCGACCTACAGGTCAGACCGCCCGGCGGATTTTCATGCGCGATGGCTAGGACAACGCGGCCT
>Ga0209367_1005517_pt1 | contig 17546 bp, 16 predicted proteins | sample WorMetLIZISLAND2_FD_187412 | JGI IMG/M metagenome (GOLD analysis project Ga0209367, IMG submission 187412) | Marine gutless worms symbiont microbial communities from Max Planck institute for Marine Microbiology, Germany - Olavius geniculatus... ... | reverse complement strand
GTATATATATTTTTATAGCCACAAGTGTGCAAATAAACTCATTGTCATAGTTGTAGTTAATTGAAATGATATAGTTTAATTTTTGTTTAATTGTTTAATTTTTAATAATTATTTTTACAGGATTTATTTTTGGATTACTAAGTTATTAATATTCACTGTTAATGCAAGTAAGTTACTTATATTTTTGATTTTTGAAGGTGACATTTGACATTTCACACTATTGTTTATCATCGCTCATGACTCGATTTAGATAGAAGTCAACATACAGTGACTTGTGCATCATGACTAATCCGTTCTCGATCAATTTTCATGCTGTTTAGTTTGATACAAGTTTGAATTTTATACAATTTTAACATTACAGACACGTCAATAAGTAAATCAACACAGTAAGTAATACCATATAAATGCGAAACTGACCACTTTCTTGAATAAATTTATTGACTCAGGCTCAAACTGCGTTTCAATTGCTTCAAAGCCTCTCATGCTACAAAAATCAAAGTCAATGTCAAATTGGCTAAAATTCACTTGACTTTGATTTTTTTGCATCAAAATCATTTGACTTTAGCTTTGACTCTGACTTAAGTCAAATATCACTGATGTTGCGGTATGCTCTGTTGGTGGCTTGAAGTCGGAGATAACGAAGAGGCGGGAGACGGAAATAGCAAAGCTGCAGCGAGAACTGGACGAGACGCAGGCTCAGAACGACGTTCAGATAGCAACGTACCGCAAGAAACATCAAGAGGCTGTCAACCAGCTCACTGAACAGATCGACAAGATGCACGCCGCAAAACAACGGTTTTAATATACTACAGACAGTTTTCGCTGAGTAGGCCTACTATATAAAACTGTTTATTTCGTGTAACTGCAGATGCGTAAGTCACTTTGCTATCCGTAATAAACTCATTATCGGGAAACCACACATAGCTGCAAATATACTATACACTTGTTACTTGTAGTAGACCTATAGTGATCGTAAGTTGTCAAAAAACAGCAACCTTGTAAGCAGAGAACCGATAGAAAATATCCGCCAGTAGCCATAACTCTTGAGCTAGTTGCTAACCCACTGTGTGCTATCTTTTACCTTTTTAATCATGCTGAAACTGTTAAAAACTACTTCTAACGCAATATTTTATTCGCTAAATTGTTTCCCAACGCCTCTGAAGTCAATCGACATACTGGCGCTATGAAAATTTGTTTATTATTTTATTACTATTATTATTATTTAAATTAAATTTTAATAATACCCCCGGTATTAAAGATTCCCGGAGGTTAAAAACAAAAGTTAAAAACAAAAACCAAGTTGCTGGAGTGGCACTAGTCCAATTCGGTAGGAACTGTAAAGGTTCCTTTGAAGGCTACCGAGTTGTAGCGCTGGACCGCCAAAGAGACTCGCTGAAATAAGTATGTGGTTTCGCAACAGTCTCCCAAGTCATCTGACAACCTGTGGCCAAGTTCGGTAAAGAAGGAAATTCCAGTAGAATTGATCGGTCTGAGTGTTTCCAAAGCCAAAGGCTGGAATGTATGTGAAGGTGGAAGTGATAAATATTTTGCAGATTTTCTGGCCGCGGCATGCTCTGCTGCGCCACCTGGACTGGCAGAGAGCGCGAGATAGGACTCCGCCAGTGTATTGGACTATACAGCGATATCCCATGCCATTATTACTATTGTTTTTTACCGTTTGTTTTTACCGTCAAATGAGCTTACTTTATGTCATTGTGTTGCTAAGTTTGGTAGTTGTTTTGTTTGTTTCATTTTTTTTTATCTTGAGACTCAATTTTCTAAGTGTTGCTGTTATTCTAGCGTACAGAAGAAGCGTCTTTGTTTTTTTTTTATTTTGGTACCTTATATCACTGTACAAATCTGTTTCCAACTGTAACTTTACTGCATAATTCAGACTGGAGTTGTTAATGTAAATGGAACAAGTTTGTCAGTTGATGTCCGCTGGTGTTTGTGACTGTGATGTACAGATCGGATCGTGAGAGAATGCAGCTGAGAGCGGAAACTGAGGAACTTGGCGGCGAATTAGCACAACTAGCTAAAGCTAAGGTGAGAGAGACTAAAACTAAATTCATTTTGGCTTCTCGTTGATATCAGAACAAGCACAATATTAAGTTTCAATTTAAAATTTCATTTCTATGACAAAAAGAAAGTTTTGGCAAAGATTCAAGTAATGAAACAAATGTTAACACGATATAGCGGCTTAAAAATAAAAATTTGCTTTCTTGCTATGTGCCAAGAAGCATAGAGATTTATTATCAACAAAATGTGCTATATAAATTCACGTTTTACTTACTTACTTGCTTACTTACTTATAGTTGACTTCAAGCGGCCTGTAACTCTGTGTGTGTTCGTCAGGTGGCGTCAGAGAAACTCAGTCGTCAGATGGAGTCTGAACTGTCGGAGGCCAGCACCAAGATGGCGGAACTACAGCGCGAGCTGCGTGACGTCACAGCTCACCGGAACCGCCTGCAGCTGGAACTCAACGACGCGTCTAGTCGTCTACAGGCCGCCGAAAACCAGCTGTCACAGTCGCAGCGCGCTAAAACAGCGCTAGCCAATCAGCTGGACGAACTGAGACAAACCGTCGACGAGAGTTCTGCTGCTCATACCAAGGTATAATTAATTACTGACTGTAGTCGGCGTAGAGTAATATAATTTGCAAACAAGCATCGAGTCAGTTCCAGTTAATCAATCGACGTATCAGTTTACAGATAATACCGCACTATTTAAATAACAAAAAAAGTCAGTTATAAAGTACTTTCATGAAATAAATGAACAAAATATACAACTTTAAATAAAATGCTGACGACGACGACAAAGATGATGACGACGAATTTCGCCTAAGCTACGCACTTTCTACGTTTTCCATATACAGGGTGCGGCAAAAAAAGTAGCCCCCTAAAGTTTTTTGCCGTTTTCTCAGCAACCGCTTAGAATTTTAGCACGAAATTTTACAGGTTCATTTACAGAAACGTTCTACATCTAACTGTTAAGTGAAATATGATTCAGTTGAAAAAACGACGAAATTATAGACTTTTGAACATGACCGCCTACCGATTTTTCAGCATTAAAAAATGTTTAAGCTAAAAATGCTATTTAATTTTCAAAAACCGGTTACCACGTTACTGCCGATGACGTCGCAGTGACGCTTTGACAAACAGTAATTTATTTTGTTTATAAATTATCACTAAATTGTCGTTCTTTTCAAGCAATCGCCGGCTGCCCACCGGATTCATCTTCCAGCAATACAGCGCACCAGCACACACAGCGCGCAGCAGAAACTGACTGCCGGCCAACTGTCCAGATTTCATCAGAAAAGACCAGTGGCCTCTAAATTTGCCGAATGCAAACTCGGTGGACTATCACGTGTGGTGTGCAATGTTGGAGCTTACCGCAAGCTTAAAACAAAGCCAAAAACAATCGCGGAACTCAAGGAATCGCTTCAAGTTATCTGGAGCAATCTACCACAAGGACCGATCGACAAGACTGTGAAAGACTTCTCAAATTAAGCGACTGAAGGCTTGTGTTGGAGCTTGGAGCTGTCGGTGGACACTTCGAACATTCAGGGTGACAATGGAATTTTGGCATCTGATCATTAGTTAACTGTGTTGTTTGACTTGTTTCAAAGATGTTATTAAACTGGTGTTGTAGCTTGAACATTTTTTCACGCTGAAAAATCGGTAAGCGGTCATGTTAAAAAATCTCTAACTTCGTCATTTTTCAATGAAATCAATTTTTTGGCATTTAGCCGTAGAACAATTTAGTAAATAAATCTGTAAATTTTCAGATTAAAACGCTAAACGGTTGCTGAGAAAACAGCAAAAAAATTTAGGGGGCTACTTTTTTCTGCCGCACCCTGTAGACAGCACCACAACTACTTTAGGCTCTTTGCGTTTTCTGTGCATTTTTTCCTTTTTCATTCAAAATTCGGAAGATGCTTCTTATCTTTAATACCCTGTTTATCTCCCACAAAAATAGTACTTTGGACGCACGCATCGCCGTTTATGCAGCAGAAAAACTCGTCTTTCTGCGACTTAAAATTCAAAAGTCACTCACCATTCACTCACTACAGCTGCTGACGTACGTGCATTTTTATTTTGCTTCAGACCGACACCGTATCAAATCGCAGAAAAATCTATTGATGTGAGGATGGTGCGTTGGTGTTGTCGATGACGAGTGCAGGTATTCAGTGAGAATCACGCGCTGCAGTCGGTGGTCGAACAGCTCAAACAACAGCTTGACGAAGAGATTGAGTCGCGCTCTGAGTTGCAGCGCCTGCTTTCAAAGGTACGATTGCATCTCCATAATGATGATCAGCAGAGACAGGTAAGCCTATCGGTCGTCGCGGAAAATTGTTCGCTAAAATGAAAGAACTTTTCTGTCAGCAGCAGATCTGGTTTTTTGGGCTGACTCCAATTTCTAACATTAATTACCAAAGTATAAAATTGAAATATAATATAATTTGGTTATCAACAGCACACAATCTAAAACATGCAGGTGAAACAAATAAAAGCTTAGAAAATTAAGGCGACGGTGGGAGATTCTGTTCGTTTTTTAAAAAAAACGAATTTTCAATTTTTTCAAATAAAAGATATATATGTATATATAATAAAACATCACTGGAAATGTGATCATTTTTGGCCGTCATCCGCCACTGGTTAAGCTACTTACAAAGAACTACACGAGACGGGATTGTTGCATAGATAAGACAATACTATACAATGTCAAAACGACACATAAACACTTTAACATAACATAAATGTTGAAAACATTTGAATGTTTATTTATTTATCAAAAATGTGCACACAACAAACGTACATGCATGGCAATACAGTGAAGCTAATTAATAATGACGGTGATAAAAAAGAGAAGGAGAAAAGCAAATAGATGATGGGACAAACACAAACAGCTGAATCGTACAGTTTGTGCTTCCGTCATGTATTTGACTGTGCGCTGCATGCTGGTCGTACGAGATATATGATACACATGCGGATGGCGGGACTGCAATGATGTGTGGTCGTGAACAGGCGCAGAGTGATGCGTTGTCATGGCGACAGAAGTACGACGCGGCTGCTGCTGCAGCTGAGTCTGACGAGGAGAGCGTTAGCAGCAAGCGCAAGACGCATCAGATGACGGCGCGGATGACCGAGTACGAAACACAACTAGCGTCTGCCATCGCCAAGACCGCCGCGCTCGAGAAGATCAAAAATCAGCTACAATTTGACGCCGAATCCCTTGTCATGCAACTTGATAAGGTTCACCTGTCATTCGCTGTGTTGTTTAGAATTATTGCACGTACTTTTTCTGCATAGTCGATATGCATCCTGTGCATCAGGGTTTCAGGAGACAAGAGTACTCTAACATCGTCAACGATTGCACGGCACCGTAACAACAGCAGTTGAATGTTTTTTACAAACTGAGACATTAAGATAAATCTGGCCCAGAACGCTTAAACCCGTTAGCCAAATTGAAGATTGAAAACAAGCTCTACATTAACGTAATTTAAGTGTCCAGTCTTCAGTAAATTAAGAAACCAGCGTAGGCCTATACGCTGCATGTTAGAATAATGTATCCATGAACGCAGCTTTTCTGTGTCAACTTTCGCAAATATGGATTAATTTTTACCGCACGATAAACGTAGATCAAAACGTTAATTTTCTGTCTGTCCGTTTGTTTGTAACGTTGGTGTATTGTCGCCATGTACCGGTAGGTTAGATTGCATGAAAGTGATTACATAAAACTTTTAGAGTTTCCGTACTCGGAAATTCAACATCGGCGACTTAGTCGTGGGAAGGCGTCTTTAAATATCGGCTATAATAAGACTTGTGTGTCGGAAGTTTTAGCAAAACGCTGCAGTATGTGTAAAACGGTACAAAATAAAAACCAGAGTTACTGTAGTTTAAAATTAAGTTTTTACTATTAAATTTTTTTTTTACATGCGAACGTCATTTAGTTAAATTTTAGCACAAACATTTAAACGTCTGTTTTCAGTACCAGGTTACGAATGCGGAGCTAGAGAAGCGCCAGAAGCAAGCAGAGAAGCTGTGTGACGAATGGCAGCACAAGGTCAGTGACCTTCAAACGACCTTGGACCGCACACAGAATGACGCGCAGTCGACCGCTCAGGATCTGATCTATGCAAGAACTCAGGTAGAAGAGTTACGAGATCAACTTAACGCGGTCAAGCGCGAGAACAAGACCATCTCCAGTACGTGCTTTGACGTGTCAATAAATTACGACAGTCGTAAATTGTCTATTTAATTTGTTAACGAAATAAACGAACAATGACAGCAAAAAGTAGGCCTACACGTGTGCACTGTGCAATGTGATTTACGACTCGATATAATATGGCTGGTTTTTAACCTTCTCGGAGATCTGCTCAAAACGCAACACAAAAGGAAAATATAGCCTAGTTACACTACATATTGTGGCGCGAAACAAAGTAAAACATTTCATTTTGATTCAACGACATGTTTAAGCTGCAAAGTTTTGACATAATGTGCAACGGTCAACTCGACTGCACGTAAATGTTTTTTATCGCGATTCGAGATGTCTGGTCGATCCCGTCGGCTGCTGATCATTGTCCAACAACGCCAATGTTTTCGGACGTTCGTAGTTGTGCTTCATTAGTTTTCTCCGTACTCGGTAGGCCTAGTTGCTGTAGCGTTGCTTCAGTGTTGTTTTGTGGTTGCAACAGTGGAACTTGAGCAATCAAGGGACGAGCTACAGACAGTCAAATACCGCACCAATGAGCTGGAGAAAACATGCAGAAACCTCGAGGCCGAGAAAGAGACGCTGAAGTCGACCGCCGAGTCGATGGAAAGAGCTCTCGAGCAGAAAGAAACAAAGATCGAGCGATCTCTGAGAGACATGGTGTCTCTGAAAGAAGACATGGACCGACAGCTGTTCGACAAAGAAGAGGAACTGCAAAATATGCGGTATGCTGAAAACTGTCACCGTGATGGATCGTTTTATGACACTGACACACTTAAGCCACATAACTTGTACGTATATCAGATACATTTTATTTTATCTCCAAAGATAGCGTGCACAGCAGTAATAACATGCTATAAAATGTCAGAAATGTTTACATAAAATAAATGTAATTTGCACGCAAAAAAGGATTAAAGAAACAGGGTGTGGCAAAAAAAGTAGAACCCTAATTTTTTTCGCTGTTTTCTCAGCAGCCGTTTGGAAATTAATTTGAAATTTTACAGCTTCATTTACAAAAACCTTTTACATTTAATTGCCAGACTGTACTGGTGTGGTCGTAGAAAGATTCACCAGCGAGCAATGGAAACAATCCAGCAGAATCTGGAAACTGAGGCTCGGCTCAAAATGGAGGCGGTAGTGGTGCGCAAGCGACTGGAGCAGGACATCACAGAACTGGAAATAACGCTAGAAGGCGTCAACAAGGCACGAGCGGAGGCCGAGAAAAACTTGAAACAGTCTCAGCAGGAAGTCAGCGACCTTGAAACGCTACTAGAAGAGGAACAAACATCGAAGTTTGACAATTTTGTTTGTTATCGACTGACTAAATACATATTATATTCCAAACAATCATCTAAGTTTCTTCGTATTGTATCTGTATTTAGTGTAGTATTTTATACTTTTATTGTTTGTTTGAAATTCTGTGTTCTGATTTCTGACTTAGTTAGTAGTTACTAAACGGAATAACTGTATATGAATTTTTAAGCTTTCGGCTTTTGGTGACCATTTATCAGTGCATCACGGCTTTCGCGGTAAAAAAGCTATTGTAAAAGCGGCGTGTATAAGTGCCTTTTCAGATGTCAATGGGAGAAGGGAGATTTCAACCACCCACACTCCCGCAGCTCCGACATTTTCATGTCATATAATCGCGGAAACAACATGATGGACGGACGACAAAAACAAGAAAAGTTAATGCTATTGGCACCACTTAACGGTAGTGTAGGCATCGGAACCGACTTTTGAGTGAATAAAACGTCGTCGTTGTCGTGCTGCAGAAACAGCCGTCGCGAGGAGCTGACACTGCTAGACCGCAAGTCAGCCATGTTGACGACCGAGCTACACGACGTGCGCATCCAGGGCGAGATCAGCGAAAAGGCGCGCCGAGCTGCGGAGGCTGAAGTCAAACAAGCGTCGGAGATCATCAGCCAACTCACTGCCACCAACTCCGCACTGTCCGTAGCACACAAGAAGATGGCCACCGAACAACAACAACTTGCGGTAAAAAATATATAACTAGAAAGCAGTCAGAGCCCGCACACCTCCGCCAAGGCAATGTTGTTCGCTAGGTGGCAGCACCATCTTCGGTTTTGCAGCGGTTTTCCTTATGCCCCATTGAAAGCAATGGTAACGAAAATTTCAAAGTGATCCAAAATCCAGGATTCCTTTCGAATCACCCACAAAATTGAATCACTGGTAGTATGTGCCATGCCCAACATATCCTCAAAATTTCAGAAAGATCCGTCCATAACTTTTTGCGTTATCTTGCTAACAGACAGACAGACAAAGTCTGGCAAAAACATTACCTCCAATGCGGAGGCAATTAAACAGTCCGTATTAATTGACGTGGTGTATTCGGGTACCGGCTATTACCAGTAAAATATTTGCAGCTAATCAAGCACTTGGAGAGAAGTGATACTTTTTTTCTCGCTTTTTTCTTAACCCTTTTCTCGTGCAGACTGCTCTTTAGCCACTCTATGAACATGTATAGCCATACATCGTGCAATTTTAGGCCATTCAGAGAACTGACATCACCTAAGCCACACGAGTATTTACAATTGGAAACATTCTGACAAATTTAGAAGCAACTTAAAATATGTCTGCACTTGTATTATGCATGTATTATTATTACGACGACTTTTTTATTATGAACCAGTATTTATTTTGGTGATGTTGCGGTTTTTCATACATTTTCAAGCGTCTTTTGCTTTAAGGCCACATAACGCACAGTTAGTTTAGCTGCTGCGTCACAACGTTATTCTAAAAGCACCTGGGTGTGGTGCAAGTGAAACGAGATGCGTTGACTGATATGTTGATCGTACACAGAGTGAGTTGGCTGACACGGCGGCGCAGTTGAAGACGTCTCAGGAGCAGCTGGTCAAAGCCTTGGCAGACGTGTCTCGCATCAGCGACGAGCTGCTGCACTGCCAGCAGATGCACGAACAGAGCGAGAAACAACGAAAACTGCTCGAGACGCAACTCAAAGACGCCGAAGCAAAGCTCGACTCCGTCCAGACCGAGAACGCCTACAGCTACAAGAAGATTGTCGAAAAACTGGAACTGCGAGTGCGTGTTGTCTCAACATTGTCTGTCCTCGTTCTTGCCATTCTAGTACATTTCACAATAGTAACGCGTTGCAACAAAAAAACGACAAGACAGCTGCATAAATAACATGATGTAGAAAGCAGGTGGCGAAATAAAACAAGAAAACTTAGCTATCGCTAGGGTAGACGTGCTGCAGCCTACACAGTTCCCGTTGTAGTACTTTAACCTTTAAGGTCAACCAAGGTCAATGATTGAATCCCAATATGCCACTTCCTATTAGTGATTAATAGCAACCTTGGCCCTATCTCTCACCGTTCCTGAAACATGGCCAGTTTTCCATTAGAAAACGCACATTTTTCTTATCTCTTCCATTCAACCCCAAATTTCAAAACTTTTCCTTTGCACTGGATCGCTGAAATTTTGCACGTTTAGATTTAAGACACAGGGCTAATTATTAATGTGACAAATTTTCCCCTACGACGTACCGTTTAGCCCCAATACATCGGTAGCGCGTCAAAAATTGAATTAATACATCATAACGCCGAATTGTATTGTATCCTGCGCAGCGTGTAATTACAGCCGATCAGCAAAAACGACACACCGAAAAAGCAATATCGTTAGTGCCATTGAGCCTTGTTTAAAGACAGCGTTATTTCCTTTACCTGCTGTTTCTTGGCTCTTCTTGCTAGCATCAGGTCTACTGCGATGTCAAATCTGTTTTGTTATATGACGATCGATTTTAATTTGTCAGCCATCTTCAGACGAATATATGAACTTGGTTGTCTGACAGGTGCGTGAATTGGAAGGCGAACTCGAGTCAGAGCAGCGCCGGCACGCGGACGCACAGAAGACAGTGCGTCGGTATGAACGACGCATCCAGGAGCTGACGCAGATCAGCGAGGACGAGGAAAAAGCCAGAGACGCCGAACGCGAGACGATCGAGAAACTGCAGTCCAAGATAAAACAGTACAAACGCGACCTCGACGATGCAGTCAGTACCCCTGTATAACTGCAACGTCCGTCGCTACAAAATTATCAGCCGTACTCGTGGAAATGATCATAAGTCTCTATCAAATAGCCTGGAAACAACTAAACGCAGCCCTAATAAACTTGGCATGTCTAAGTTGCAAAACAACGAACTGGAAATTGTGGGCTACTGAGACAGGTCTTTGCGACGTAAGGCCGTGCTATGTAAGTCGCACGCCGATTTGGCTGCATACTGCAATGCAAATGGGGGTTCCAGTCTCCAAATATCTCTCGCCTGGGGTATTGGTACACTGTTCCATTGCTTCCAACGGGTTCATCAGACAGATCTAACACAAAAGTACCACCAACACATGTCGCAATAGTCGGTCGTCGCTGTCGCTTTTAGCGACGCTGCGTAAAATGCTGCAAGATATTTCATTTTACACGTAACCGCTATTTCTCCTCAAACACAACCGAGTTTTGCAACATATATATTTTTCATATAGCCACAGACAGCCTAAGACCCCTGCATGACAGCTGAAAAGTATGTTTGCGTGCATTGCAGCAAGAGTCTGCGACGGTGAACCTGGGTAAGTTCAGGAAGCTACAGCATGAGTTGGAAGAGGCGGAAACTCGAGCAATGCTTGCTGAGAAGTCGTTGAGTCAACTGCGCGCCATGAGTCGACAGAGTACGACTTCCGTCACTGAAACCGTCTCCGTACGTCCACAGTAGTCCTGTCTCTACATCAATGCTGTTATCAGTTACTGTAGGCTCTAGCGTCGTCGCAAAGGAAGCGGTTCAAGGGGTAATCCCCACTCAGAAAAATATCTATTGGTACAATTCATTTTGTCAAATAGCGCTCGAAAAAATCGTGCAAAGTTGTATTCAGTGTGCATGTGCAACGTGCAGCATTGATATTTAGGCTATCCTGGTTAGTTACGTATCGTCCGTTTTACTGTATGAGTGCATTTTACTTTTTGCAGAACATACAAATGCAGAATGAATTCAAAGATTTAAATCTAGATTAAAGACATTTCTTTCCGGCAGACATTTAGAACATGCTAATAATTACGCCAGACAGTGACTACAGTCCACCAGTGTCTACTGTGTCTAACGTGGTGGCGCTATACAAGCTACGCTGCCGTATATTATATCCCTGGCATGAAAGCTCCCAAGGGTTAAACGTCTCAGTTACTAAGTAGCCTACTATTACTATCATTGCAGCAGCCGCAGGCGGGCGTCACGGTTCGTACGACAACTACACGCAAACAGATCGTTACCGAGAAGACGTCATCATCATCCAACACGCAGCACAGAAGCGAAGCGACGTCGTCTTCTCGACCAGTCGCCCTACTCTGATACACGCCGCCGTCCGTCCGACCGAACGAACCTCACCGTCGCACCGTGTCTGACAAACGCAGTCGGTCTTCCTGAACACCACCGCTCATCAGCTCAGATCCCAGAAACTGCTCATGTTAGTGACCGCGGATCAGTTTATGGCAGCGCAGATCACCAACTCAAATTATTTCTATGAATGACCTGAGCTAATCTGCGGTGCCAGACACGTCACTGACATAAGCAGTTGCTGAATCTGCAGTTGATATGATGTGCCATAGGCCTAATGATTTGCGGTCACTGAATATAAGCAATCTCTGGGACCTGTGGTCAGATTTGCGGTGATCTGTGGTGTTTAGGCAGACCGCAGCAACTGTTCAATGCTCGTCCCGCACTCTCATGCCGTGTTACGGCCAGAGACAACATGGCGCAGCGGCTGACCACACTTTAAACATTTTGACTCACTCCTCAGTTAAACTATCTCCAGTCTGCAAACGTATACTGCTTAAAAACATTTTTAAACCTTTCTGTAATTTGTCTAGTTATATCTAGCCTACTTATAAAAGTTAATAGGTATAAAGATTAAGAGATTGGTCAGCATCGCTGGTGATCAAAATTTTGTAATTACTGGTATCCAGGGTAATCCACAATGCAAGTCACAAAAAATTTGTCAAAACGTCATCAAATAGTGCTAGATTTTTAAAATTCTGTTGCTCAACGTTTATCAGCCTTTCGTGACAAGACACGGCATGTGATAAGACTACTGGCCTGCGGCAAGCTGTACAATTGCTTTTCTTGCATGTTTCGGCTACAGCCCCAGGTTAATGCAGTCGATGAATCTATCGGTTTTTCAAAATCTGTTAACACTTGTGAGACATGACAACAAAATATCAACATAGAGTATTTCATGATGTTGTTAGTTAAACATGATACCGACATGCATGCCAAAAATATGCTATAAACTGTGCAAACTGTTGCATTCCTGTCATGATTATGAAAACATGATATAGTGGAGAATATGACAACTATGACGTGTAATGTAGTACAAAGTGGTGCATGACAAACGGTCATCTGTCCGTCAATGCAGTGACATTTTTACAGGCTTATTAACTGGATTTCCAATAAATCAACTTTCACTCAAGCATCAGTTTGAAAAATATGCATGCACCATGCAAACGCAGCATGTGACGGCAATTTCATACAACACTGGTATTATAATCATGCATTACCACTAACTAAAATCAATTCAAGTGCATTCAAAATGACAGCATGATTAACGACCATTCAGCACATCAGTCAACATGAATACAGTGCACAAAAGTGAAACATGCACACTTCACGTAGATGAAGCCATCGAACAATTTTGGTGACGATTAGCTTCGAACAATGTAGCAAAGGGTGGTCATGTTGACTTGAACACTTTTCTCACTAGCTGCATAACTACTGTGGATATATGACATTAGCTTTCAACAGTAAAGAGAGAAAATGAAGCATTCCACTCAGTTCTGATCCAACCTGTATTATATATCACAGAATAAAAACCCGAAATAATCTGCAGCTGCAAAATTATATTAAGAAATGTTCTAGACTACTTCTTCTTCTTTCTGGGTGACTTTCGCACCACTAAAGCTGGTTTTGACTGTTTCAACTTGCTAGCCGCCGCAGCAACTTTGCTCTGAGCAGCCGCAGCGACTGGTGCAGCTGTGTCGGTCTGTGGCAACTGGTTGCTTAGATGGATGAAGTCGTGCAGTAGTTTGGCATTGTTGGAATTACCGAGGACTTCCGTTAGCTCAGCCAGACTTAACTTCACCAGTTGAGCCAAGTTCTCGACACAGTTCATCACGGCATAGACGTTCTTGCTGTTGACGCCAGGCATCTTCAGCAGCATGTCCTGTGTAGGTACAACACCACAATACACAACTGCCACAACAAGATTAAACATTATTGAACATTGTCAAACGTTATAGCTGTGCATAGCTCATAACACAAAACCCATCTAGGAGCCTGCCATAGAGATAACACTTGCACAGTGCCATAACTCCAGTCAAATGGGCCAGTACTCGAGTTACCTACCCTGGAATGCAGGGAGGGAAGGCCGAGTTGGAAGGCAAAGTTGACCTGGGTGGTTGGTTACATAAAGAAATGGTTTACCAGTTCATCCAGGTACTACCCGGGCCCAGTGTAGGGCAACTATGTTGACCAGACACAATTTGTTAATCGCTAGATCACAGCACCATGCCAGAACAGACCTTCAGACAGGCTTGAATTAACTGCAATGTCACATCACACTTCAACCATTATAATGACAAATCATGATCATTCATGTAGAACTAGAAAAATACCTTATGTCTTATGCCTTTGATGACAATTATGTGACTGACAGACAAAAAGTACGTGGTTACAAAAATAGTTATCTAATGCAGAGAATTTTCCATTTAGAATTTTCTACAAACAGCTTCCCATTCTAAAACTCATCCCAAATGTACTGTGCTAACAGGAGCTATGTCATCACGAAAGCTTCACTCTCAAGCGGCCACAGTACACTACCTGTGGCGCAGCATTGTATCTGCCAGTGTAGCGGTTGTCTACAGCATCACTGGTTACTGCAGTGGCTTGCTCTATGACCGGCTGATCACGGCCAGTCTGTACACCATCAACACATCAACGACCTTACTTTTCATTCGCTGCTGCAACTTCTGTGTGTGCATGACATGATGCTGTGTAAAAAAGTGGAACACGCATGATTCGTGTAGATCAAGTAACTAGAAGGTTAGCCTCAACTGCAGTGACTGGCAGTCACACTGATCGTTAACATTATGTTATAGTGTTCAATGTGACCACCTTTCACTACAATGATCAAGCCTAACTCTTTGTGAAACTTTTTTTGTGCCAGCATATAGCTGACTGGTTGATATTCTGCTACCAGTAGCTGAGATGGCTGTAATTCATGCAGGATGTCATGTAAGAGATATGCAGAATGCTAAACGCTGAAGAAACAAATACAATGCAAATGATACTGTACTGCTGACCACTTTGTTGCATTACAGCATTACGAGTAATTCACAGACTGCTACACAATCAAATGCAAACCTTTAATTCATGAAATAGCTCAGCTGTAGTGTATGGACTTGGGCACCACAGTAGTCGGAGTCGAGGAAAATGCATCGTTAACAGAGTGAGTCGTGATACTGCATCATTGCTGTTAATTTCATTAGAAACGGGATATCTCTCCTGCACAAAACATCAGCAACAAATGCTGAGAGTTACTGCATAAGAATTTCTGTGCATTGACTTCATTATGAGTTACAATAAACACTGCAATGTAATAGTATGGTTTACTAACTGCTTTTAAGCATTAACTACACAATTAAAGATACATAATTTTTCAATAACAAGGGATTTGAAAATCTGTGATGGAAATTTGGCAAGGGTGGGTATGATAAAAATATTCATCCTCTCTAAAGCCCCCCTCCAAAAACTTCAGATATAGCACTTAAAAACTAAACAGATTAGCTCTAGTTTTGTTGCATTTTTATTCATCGAAGCAGTCAATATGAGATGTGCAGTGAGCCCAGTAACCTGGAGAGTAAATGGTTTGGATGGATCAAACTCAATGAGCAGCACGGGTCGTTTGTATGCACGGCACATGGCAACAGATTGGTTGTACAGTCGACCGCTGTTCAACGAACCAATCAAGTCTGAAATGCTTTTTCTCTCGACACAAATCTCTGGTGTCAAGATATAGTCACCAACCTGTCACAATTCCAACACCACAATCTGGTTGATATGCCACAGAAACATGTTTAGATAAAGTTACAAAGAACAATTTTTAAAAATATGACTGCACTTAATTCCTAAGAAGAAACAGCATACGAAATAAAAATCATTTACAAAATGTTTTAAAAAACATAAACAGCCAAAGAATGAAGTGAAGAAAGTCAAAATATCAAAGTCTTTTATTCAAGACATATATTCCAACAATGGCACATTTGTTGTAAATTTTCTCACCACTACCATTTGAAAATTCAAAATATAAAAACAATCTAAAGAACTGTGAATTTGAGTTAGCTATAAAAGCAGTCCATCTTAAGTACTGACTTCAAGCGTCACAGGCTCAATGTCAATGCCTCGTCGATGTATCAGAGAAGGTAGCTCACTGCGGAACTCGCGCATGTCGACTATAATCTGTCAATCAGAACACACCTGCTTGTACCGGTTGACCAAAATAATATCCAGTTCACTTACACATTACCACCGCAACAATTATCACTCTGTGGATTGAACACAAAGAGCCAAACAAAATCAGAATTCACCTTGACTAGTAGCAGTGCTCATTAGTGTCTAAAAACCGTTCAGACTGCTAACTTTTACAAGCAGCATGCTTAATTAAAAGGCAAGATTAGATTGTCAAACATTAATTCAGTGAAAAATAAATTCTATGTGTGATCAGTCATCAGTGTTTTGATTCAGTTGGTTTAGTGATAAAAAAGCATCCTACTCATAAATCACCCAGTTGGCTGCAACAGTTCCCATAAGTTGTACTGGGAAAACAAGGCATAAATGGCAGTAATTCTAAAAAATGGCCAATTACTAGAAAATAACTAGATGGTGGTTACAACTCCGTCAACTATTATGCCTCTGTCATCATGTGACAACTACAAAGCCAAAGAGTGCATGTTGGGAGATATTTGACCCCACTGTGACCTTGACCCATGACCTTTTGACCTCAAAATTTGACATGTTCATCTTTGCCCTACAGTCGGTTAGTGGTGAAAGTGTGATGAAATTCCATCAACAAATACCTAAGATATCTTGCTAACAATGTTTGTTCGGGACTCAGACATGCACGGATGAACACTCTGGAAACATAATGCCTCCGGCCATAATGTTGGCGGAGGCATAAAAATAGCATGAAGTAAGACCATAATTACTGCACAAACCTTCTGCTGAACAGGTTTCTCATAGCCACCTTTCCTTGTGCTAAGAGTAGCTGTTGCCGGAGCAGCAGCATCTCTTGCAAGCCAGGGATCATCATCGGTTTTACCTTCTCGTTCTTCTGGTACTACCATCACCTAATAACATGCAGTGTTGTCAACAAACTGCATACAACACAATTAAACTCTTGTGACTCTGCGGAACACAAATAACACAAAAACTCATATACATCTGAAATAATCTCAACTTGTCATTTTTTGTATATTTCGACAGATGCTGAACATATAAAATGCTGACTAGACTACAACGTCACACACTATCAATATTTATAACTGCACTCACTGCTTTTTGTCGTATTAGATACTCAAAAGCTTCTTTCTCGGCTCGCAATGTTGTCAGATAACGCTGTTCTTCAACAGAGCCTTTGTACATCAGAAAGTACACTCGAAGCGGGTGGTCAGGATGTGCAGCTCTGAATACCTGCCAAAGTTAAAACAATAACACTTCTTCATTAGTTGTGTGACAAAATAAGTAGCACCGCATATATAGCAATAACTGGATAGAATAATACTATTCCAAATTTCCAATTTACAGCAATACAGAAAAGTCTCATGGCTGCATTTGACAAGAATCATAGTCAAGAATCAGACCCATCAAGTACTTTTACATCAGTTGATAAACAGGTGCAAAGGCATCTGCTACATACATGGTAGGTAGCTATTGGCAGATCAAACCATGCTATCACAGGCTGAACGGTAGTTCAAGCCCTGTGTTAACGGCGACTTCTCATTGAATGCTGCCAATTGCATTTTTCCCCGACTGACCCCCGTTGCCATGGCAACAAAATTCGGGACAAAATGGGCTATAACTCGGCTTGCGTAGGAGATTTTTGCGCCTATAGGGGGGTTTTCGGGGATGGACCATCAAATGCTGCCAATTGCATTTTTCCCAACCAACCCCCGTTGCCATGGCAACAAAATTTGGGACAAAATTGGCTATAATTCGGCTTGCGTAAGAGATTTTTGCGCCTATGCCTATAGGGGGGAGGGTTTTGGGG
>Ga0209367_1005515_pt1 | contig 17549 bp, 11 predicted proteins | sample WorMetLIZISLAND2_FD_187412 | JGI IMG/M metagenome (GOLD analysis project Ga0209367, IMG submission 187412) | Marine gutless worms symbiont microbial communities from Max Planck institute for Marine Microbiology, Germany - Olavius geniculatus... ... | reverse complement strand
TGAAGACAGTATCCATCTGGCTGCTGTGCGCTGTATCTTTTCTAACTTGTTTGAGTCTGCTTTGGTGTATGGATCCCATATTACTGATGCATATTCCATGCCAGAACGGACTAGAGTAACATATGCTAGTTTCTTACAGTTAACAGGAGCACCTCTGAGGTTCCGTCTCACGAATCCTAGCTTCCTCGCTGCCTTGGCAGCTACCTGATCAATATGATGTGACCACTTGAGGTCGTGGTTGAGATAAACTTTAAGATATTTTTCACTGGTGACCAATGACAACACGATACCACGGAATTGATTTATGACAGTATTGTATTGATGCGGGTAGGATGACTGACGGCTAATGTGCACGATGTGACACTTGGATGCATTGAACACCATGCCCCAGGTACTGGCCCACTGGCCTACTTAATCGCAATATTTGGTCAATACCGTACAAGCTAGGCTACCAAAGTCGGATTTTGAGAGCGATCCAGTTTAGAATCAGCATCTTGACAAAAGTGTGGAACGATCGAGTCTAATGAACAATTAAACTAAACCTGCTGTAACGGCTATGCGACAGCAAAGTTCTCGGCAAAATGTTTGGGATCTCTGATCGCTCGTTCTGTTCTCGAAATAGGCTAGTCCATAGCCTACTGATCAGGGTTCATCCTATAAATACTGCGATCACTCGGCTCGGTCACGTCGACTGGTTTAGCCTAAGCTTATTCTGAACAGGGCAAGCTGAATGCAATACGGATTAAGGATTTGTAGCATATACATGTAGCATATACATGCTATTTCAGCTTGTCCAAATACAACCGCTGCAGCTTGACGCCCGTCGACTGCACGACAGTCCTACACGTGGATGGACGTCTGCAAACGGCAGTGCGATCATTGTGTATAGGGCCTATAGACCTTGTTGCAGACTGCACGACATAACACTTGCTGCGTTCGACGTCAAACTTCTTGCGTCGTAGATCTCGTTCGTATTTTTCTCAAATTTCTTTGCGGAGTTTCTAAACCAGCTTTTTTGTCGCAGTCGATCAGCTAGCTATTGCATCGAATTATCGGACCGTGACAAAATGCAGACCGTTCCGAAGCGTGAAAACAAACGGATGTTCTACTGGCTGGTCCTGTCCGTAATGCTAGCCAGAATGGCCGTGTCACGCACAGCGAGTGATGAGGTGGATTGTAGAGCGGCGGTAAAGAGTGGATATGTGTCCGGCGACACAGTTCCAGACACGTGCACCGTACAACTTACACTCAACGACACCGAGACCGACATCATCGACTCTCTCAGAGAGAATTATCAAGATTTTCCACTCAGGTGTCGTCTTGGTAGGTACTTCAAGTTTCTACTTTCTACATTTTCGAAAAGCGATTCACGGTTTTTTGCTGCACGGTTTAAATAATGTTTCTGCACAGACGTGCACATCAGTTTTTTTACGGCAAACACATTTTAACATTATAGGCTATGTAGGCTCTTCGTTAGCTTACAGTAGGCCTACCGGTAATGGGATCGTGTTGGCGCATTAGGAAGACTTGCCAAAATTTTTCTCAAGTCAAATACTTCTTTGTCAAGATTACGCCTATGATTGGTAAACATGGGTTGAGAATTTGGAAAGATATTTTTACAAATTATCGACATTTTTTTATTGCGGACTACTAAAGTAAGCATATTAGTACTCTTCGAAAGTGCCTTAATTAATGGATTGAATTACTTTGAAGTTAACTTAAATTTTAGTTTCTTTTATAAATTTTAGTTTCTTTTATTTGTCATTATTTGTTCGGTTTCGTGCGGTAGATAAGCTGGCTAATGGCCATTTGTCAGTTTTTAAGCCTTCGTGTTATTCTTAGTGAACAATGTATGATATATACGGTGTATATTTAAAATTGTTTGCTGCAGCTCATATAAAAAAGATTTGTCATTTTGCCACGAATTTTATTAAATTTTACTCATGCATCAAACATTTAGTGTTTGATCATATTTCTCATACTGTTGGCATATTTTTTTCAAATTTTATTAACGCAAAATTGCGTCTCAACATTTACTTTGGCAGAATACATGATTATGCACGTAATAACAAGCGAATTTTTGTACGTTTCTTGTCCAGCACCACCCCTTTTTATTTCCAACCTTTATATGTTCTTTGTGCCCAAATTCGGCATCGACATCGGCACATTTACTTAATTGCTTGTTTTCACAGTTGCTGCCAAAAGCAGAAAACGGACGCAAGACTAATATTGTATATTATGGAATCAGAAGAGAAGACTGAAAGCGGTCAGCAGCAGCATCCATAATTCATCACCGTAGTCATCAACTGAATGATGCTCAGCTTGCCCCCGCTACGCTTATAAATATTCACTTTCCTCGCATTTGATCATTGTTCGCCAATAGAACAGTATTTACGAGCTAATATCGCTGCTGCCGCCAGTCATCTGCGATGTGAACCATCATTTATTTTATAGATTACTTAGGCTGTAGCACTTGCAAACGTAGCTCATTCAATACGTTATCTCTCTAAAGTTCCCATAGTACAGCATGACGCGATACAGTACAACTTCCGCTTAGAATGCCATAATAATATACTGTGTCCGCAAAAAAGTAACCCCCCATATATCGTACAACAAAAATGTCAAATTTAAACGAATTTAATTAAAATTTCGTACACAGATTTTTCAACAAACTGCTGAAGCGATCACTAAATTTTGTTGAAAAATATTTTAGCAAAGTTATTAATTGTTGAATATTGATAACCATATCCGTTGCCAACATGGCGTTACTGTGCATTTGCGTAACTCCAACAAACAATATATGATTCTGGCAAAATTCTACATAAACAGTGCGTCATTCATTGGCAATTAAAGTAACAAATTTAGATAAACTTGCCAAAGCATTATAGTTACTGCGGCTTCTGTGTGGTCACCCCAAAGCACTTCATTTTCAGGCTTTTGTGGATGACGTTAGACACAAGGACCTGAAACGAAAGTGTTTTGAGGTGAATTCACAAAAGCCGCTGTAACTGTCTTAGCTATGGCAGATTTAGGCCTAGCTAAAATTTTGCGCTTTGATTGTCAATAGATGATACATTGTTGATGTAGAATTTGGCCAAAATCAAATGTTTTTGTTGGAGTTAGGCAAATGCACAGTAACATAGGGCTATATTTATGTAACGCCATATTGGTAACGAAGAAATTTTGTTATCAATACTCAACAATTAATAACTCTGCTAAAAATAATAATTTTAATTTATCGTTTTAATAATTTATTAGGGATTGAGCGTGCGAAATTTTATTTACATTTGCTCAGATTTGACATTTCTATTGTACGATATCTCGGGGGTTACTTTTTTCTGGACACAGTGCAGGTTCTGCCCAATCTCCCACTTTGCCGCTACAGGAAGTTTCGAACCGTTATCATCGTCGCGTCGCGACTGATACCGGCCTTGATCTTGACTCATAATAATATTATTATCTTAAGCGCAAAATGATATTGAGAAAGGTAAGTAATGATGAAAACTTATGCAGTCAATCTAAACTTTGCGGGTTTTGGCACTGTTGAAAGATGAGTTTAAACGTAACTAACAAAGTGTCAGAAATGTGGTAATGTGAAGTTAACGGGTAATTTTTCAAACCGGTAAGTCATCTATACCATTGTATATTTTTGTTAAGCTTCAAAATAGTTTGAATGTCTTTTTTCAGTTATTTTATTGTTACTTTAGCGATAGCCATCGGTACAAAATATAGATCCTGTAAGACTTTTCGCTTTTAAGTTGGATTCTTCTACGGAACAAACAAGTAAAAAAGACTTAAAAGAGCATTGTGTAGGAAAGGGCGGTACGATAAAAAATTAGCAATAAGCAATCTACTTTTTGACTTTCGCCAAAAAACAATCTGCAAAACAAAACAAGTCTAAATACGCAACCTTCTGCTTGAGGTCATAAACACAAGTTGTGTGAAAAACCTGTGCATCTCGGGTAAAAGCAGCAATTTGGTGAACATAATTGCAAAGGTGTAAAATTCGCTGCCCAAAAATGTACATTTGAGCAAATTAACTAGTTTCAAGCGTTTCATTCAGACTATCGATTTTACTAAATTTTTTAAAGATTTTTTTAAACGTACGCCCAACAGTTTCCTTCTGTAAAATGCATTTTTGTTACTTTTGGTTAAGCTGCCGTATGTGCGCTAAATCCCAAATTCCATTACGCCGCCTTTCACCGAAACTTCCACGGGGAAATTCGTTGACACAAATCACGAAAGTCGCGGACACAAACCATCTCGACATGTCGAGATGTTTGCGATAAAGTCCGTGACAAGTCCACGACAAACCCGTTTGTGTAGCTCTAATGAAATTTAGTCCGTTACAATGCACGGTGAAATTCCGAGACAAAGTCGCGACAAGTTCCCGACAAAGTCGCGGACTTGTCGCGGACACAAATCATGAAAGTCAGCGACGTGATTTGTGTCGCGAACTTTCATGATATTGATATGTGTTCGCGACAAGTCCGCGACTTTGTCGGGAACTTGTCGCGGACTTTGTCGCAAAGTCGGCGTAATAGAATTTGGGCTTAACGAGCTTTGCACGTCGTGCTCATGTAAACTCTATGCTGCAAAAAGGTTGACGTGTTTGTTGACCAAATAAATAATAGATTGATTGATTTAATAAATACGACGTACGTTACAGTAGCGCTGACTATAGGTCTACGTGGCGCAAGGATTAAATGGACGCGAAAGCGTATCCGATTGTGACAGGCGTAATGATTTTACCAGACTGTGTCTTAACGACTGTTATTCACACAACGAGAAATTGTCAACTTGTCGTCATTCACTTCCTGTGCGTAGCAATACTAACAAGACGGTGTTTAAAAAGACTCTTTACTTTGATTTACACCATGAGTCATAAAACATACACGGGGTATTTTTGTGACAACTTCGACAAATGTAGACAAATGATTTTACTGCCGCATTTTGCAATAAAGTACGACAGAAACTGCTTAATATTTTATCTATGCACTTTGCATCAAAGGCAAAATTTGACTGTTAGTTTTTACAACATCATAAAAGTTAATTGATTTTAAAGCCTATGATATTTTTCGTAGCAGTCAAATTTTCAAAAAAAAATCAAAAAACATTTTGTTATTCGATCTTTACCACACTTTCAATAGACAAGTACATGGCTCTTTATTTTATATCCTTAGTTTGCATAATAGCGAATCGTCAAAGTTTTAAAAAATATCGTTGTTTTTTGTGCTAGATAAGGATATGTGCCGAGCCAGTGCGTCGCGACATGGTCGCAAAGGAAATATTCACTGGCCGGCGACGGGCGTCGGTTCACGAAGCATCGTACGGTGTCCCTACGCGTACGACCAGCCATCGTACGCCCACAGGGACTGCATCTTGTCAGCTGCAGCTTCTCAGAGGACGTTGAAGTGGGACTACGCCAATGCAACGGCGTGCCCGTACTCGCCCTTCAGACTGGCCGTTGATCGTCTTGCCGCTTTCGTCGTGAGTTTAATCACTTTTCTCATTTTCTTTATGTCTGTGCACAAGTTGATCGAGCTGTGTTGCGCCAGTGTACCTGAGTGAGCTGTGTGTTCTGGCGGTTCGGAGACAATCCACGCATCATCTCCGGTCGTCTAGTACCAACCAGTTGGCCGTTAATCCGACCGTGAAGCGTTCAACCTATAGAGTATGGACCTCGATCGCTCTTTTTCAGTGCCCGGTCCTTGGAACCTAGTGTTTGGAATGCATTGCTGGGCTGTCTGGGATTCGATTCTATTTAGTGACATTTTTAAACGCTATATATAAAACATTTTCTCTCTGCTGTCGATGCAATAGCACATATAAACTTTGTGTGTGCGCGCGCTGTGCAAATGCATCGTGCATGGTATTGTGTATTGTAATAATAATATACCGCATATTGACAACGGGCGAGAACAAATTTTGCTAAAATAAAAATTTTGTAAGGTTCTAAACTGAACACTGAACAACACATTGTACAGAAACATAATCGCGTAAAACAGACAAATAAGGCCATCCACAAAAAGTAGGCCTAATAAACTTTGATTGATTCTCCACTCGTATTTCACTTGTCCAATAATTTGCTGATAAGTATTAATTTCTTCATAAGGCGTATTCTGCAGGGCTTTATCCTTTGAACAGTAATAATATTATCGACATAAAACTAAAAGGCGTGGCCTTTTGGTGGTCGGTGACTTATCACACAAAACCAATAAGAATTATTGCAGAGCTCAGTGGAACAGTGTGTCAACCTTGACAACTAATCAATCAATCTTTATTACTGTTATTAATGTGTTTGGCCTACTGTTACTGTTGCTGTGTTATTAAAACAAGATTGATGTTGTGGTATCTTAGCAGCTTAAACCAATGAGCAAAGTTAAAGTTTTTTTTCCGTGTGTGAGAAAGACTGAACGAACATCTTTTTTAACACTAAACGTGTCCAGAAAGAACATGCGGTGTGACGTGTTTTGCGGACGAGTTTAACTGACTAGTCGCAAATATACGGAAAAAGTAACCCCTTAGACATCGTACAATAAAAATGTCAACTGTAAACAAATTTGAATATAATTTTGTACACTTAATGACTATTAAATTGCTAAAGCGATCGTTAAATTTTTTTTTAAAAATGTTATTTTTAGCGAAGTTATTAATTGTTGAATATCGGTTACAAAGTATTTTTGTTACAAATATGGCGTTACACGAGTAAATTCCTTCGTTATTGCACATTTGCGTAACTCCAACAGACAACATTTGAATTTGGCAAAATTCTACATCAACGATGAATTATTTATTGCCAATCAATGTGTCAAATTTTAGCTAAATTTGCCAAAGCGAACAATAGTTTGTGGGGTCACTCCCAAAAATTTTAGTTTCAAGATGACGTCAGACCTGAAACTCAAGTGTTTTGAGGTGACCTCACAAAAGCCGCTACATAGGTATTGTTTGCTTTAGTAAATTATACTAAAATTTGGCAGTTTAATTGCCAATAGGTGGCAGCATTGGCGATGCAGAATTTTGCTAGAATTAGATGTTGTTTGTTAAAGTTACGTAAATGTACAATAACAGAGAAGTTTACTTATGTAACACCGTATTGGTAACAGAGATATTTTGTTATTAATATTTAACAATTATAACTCCGCTAAGAATTTTTTTCAACAAAATTTAATAATCGTTTTAGCAATTTACTAAAAATTAAGCGTACGAAATGTTATTCAAATTTGTTTAGATTTGACATTTCTATTGTACGATGTCTAGGGAGTTGCTTTTTCGGTCACAATGTATGTACATATCTCGCTGTATGACCGCCGTGAAGCTTTGCTATTTTGTAAAGCTGACCGACTATGATCTTAAAAGATTGAAGAATAACAGTTTTCATACACGTAACTTGGCAAGACTTAAGATAATTTTATAATTTTATAGCGCTTTATCAGATCCGTGAATGGCTAAGCTTATAGCTAACTGCAATAAGCAATAAGCCTGTCAAAGAATGCTATGTTTTAATCTTTGTCTATTTGTTCGTCTGTTTGTTTGTGTATTCACAAGATTACTAACAATAAATCTGAGCTAACGTTTAGAAGACACGCGACGTAGATTGTCTTGGTGTATTTGTAGTAATGTCGACCAAACATTCACTTTTTAAATGTGCGACACCGCACGAAATAGCGAAAAATTTACTAAAGTCTCTTATTTTGGAGTTCAATGTCGTTCAAGATCATAAAAAAGCTTGTCTGCAGTTTTTGTTATGACACGCAACATGTCTGTGCCTATCGGCAACCATTTTCACGCTGAACTAGCCAACAGCGGTAAAATGACGACTTTTTAGAGGGGTATCCCTCCTTGACACTTTCGTTTCAAGCAAAAAAATTCTCACCCAGCGTCACAAAATTTCGTCACAAGAAACTAGAGACACGAGGCTATCTTGCTGCGAAAACACCGAGTGCCTGTCTCACGTGAGCTTGAATCGATACTGGGTCGTGACAGACAGATGGACAGAATTACGACAGCTAATACTTTGTAGCACATAGTGCGTCGCGGGTAAAATAATTTTAAGAAAATTGTAGATAAGAGAGACTTAAACGTGTGACCCAATTTTTTATATTATAGAAGCTATCCGGATTACGAGCCAGGTCAGGAAACTTTTAAAGTAATGTTTATTTATTAATTACGATTTTTAATACTCAATAACTTAGAATGGCATCGTTTCATAACTGCAAAATAAAACAGTTAATGGCAGAGGTTGAACTATAATAATTTGTGCGAGTGCTTACTAGTAGTAATCATAGTATAATTTTTGAAAACGAGAAAGCTTTTAGTAGGCCGTTGTAATAAAATGGTCATGTAAAAATTATCCGAGTTATATCTAAGAAGACGACGAATTCATACTATAGATTTGTACGCCTACGCAGCAGAAGATTACTAATCTTGATAAGAGCACCGACAAGTAGCACTAGCACATTGATATGCAGTATTATTAGCACGCATAGATGTCATCGCTCTGTGCGTTACTGTTCTGTCCTGCAGTTTCTTGTAGGTTATGCGAGTCTGTCGTAGGAAGTTCATATGTGTTTTATCACAACTGCGATCACTTACGGTAGGCCTTCCGCTGTCCAGTGGCAATGTGTATCGTAATTGTATCCTAATCTCACCTTGTATCTCGTTTTGTGTGGCCTCGCGGAGGGACGTTACCCCGTGAGACTTGCGACTCAGCGAGCGGATCAATCCATAAAAGCTTAGCCTATCGACATCACTGTGTAAGAGGAAAAGTAGTACTTTTTAACGCATTCCATTTTTGCAACTCTGGTGCACATTCGCCTCTACCTGTTGGTGTTATAATTATACCTAACCCATAGCCTATCAAACTTCGCAAAACCATTGTATTGTACATTTTCAGTACTTCAATCGAATTCTGTGTATTCCTAAGAATAGGTGTGCGTGTGCAGTGTTATTAGTACATATTAGTGCAACATTCAGAAAGTCGAAAAACAGTTAGAGAATAATAGTAAAGTAAGCGAACGAAATATTTTGACGTTTGTTTTGTGTCGTCATTTAGGCAAATTCTATTGTTTTGTTTTGACAATAATTTATGTTTAGATGGTCTGAAATATTTTTCCTATTTCAATGAAAACTACTTCGTAAGTTTTTAATTAAGCCTGCTGAAAAATCGCTTAACAGCCAGTGCAAACAAAAAAGAACCAAATTAAATGCATATTTTTATTTATAGTCATATTCTTATTCATAACCATACTCGTATAGCGCATTAAAGATTATTATAACGTATGCGCTATATAAAATTACATTTTACTTACTTATTTACTTATCCTGTTTGGTGAAGATGACAATATTAGTCTTTGTTCCAATAGAGTGGCATCAAAATAATGTTGTTGTGTTTCGAATAACCTTGCACGTGATTTCAGTTTTCCAATGAAACAAGGAACCTAAGCACACGAGCAGTGTGCGGTCACTCGATGGACTTGATGAGAAGTTTGCTGAGGACGAGGTCAAAGTTCATCGATGATCCACTTTATCAGCGTGACTTACGTCAGCTGTTGACGATCTGCGAGCATTGGACGCTCGTTTGTCTGTCGGATGAACAGCGAGCACTGGCAATGACGTCACTTAGCAACGATCTACTCAGTCTCTGGACCATCAACGACATGCTTCTTAACAGCTTGGCATTCTGGCAGAATCGGGGCACAGAAAACTTTAATAGGTAGGCTTACAATAGTTGCCAGTGAAACAAAAGCAATTCGTACATAAAATGTCGTCATTTAAGTAAGTCAAAAAGTTAACAATTTGCGTGGTTTATAAGTTCTTTTTAACTTTTTGCATTTTCTAAATTTCATGAAAACTGCAATTGATCTACAAAAGAAATCACGGAAAATAAAGCGCAATGAACAAACGAGCCAGTGAACTAACAAGCAAACGTTCGTGATCACCACACCTCTTTAGCAGAAATGCTGACAAATAAGCCTATTGTTGCTTCGTTGTTGTCAACGATGGTAACGATGATACACGTTACGTGAAAGTCAATTCACAAAATATTTCTTCAGATTAAGAGCGATTTTTGTTTTCTCATATTCTGACGTGCTCATGCTGGCATTGCAGACTGTTGAGACACACGGCGAGTCTGCTGCCGCATGTCGAAAATGGTCACGAAACATTCAGCTTCTCCGGTTCAGTCGTCCTCGCCAAGTCTAGCTCACACGCAGACGCTAAGGCCTTTCACATCACACACGCCTCCGTCGACAACGACATTGCCGCTTCACTGACTGCCAGACCCAATGCAGACGGTTAGCTTCCATATACATACGATGTAGCTTATGCAATACATAAAAACACATTTTCACAACTTTTACTTTAGTCCGTCCCCACAATGCTCACTGAAAATCGCCGCCCTTGTGAAAATGAATAGTGATAGATCAAGACAACTTGCGAATATAGAAACTGCTAAGGCTGTTGCGCGTCTCATGAGCTTTGCTCTGATTACTTGTCATAAACAGTTTTTAACTTTTACGAGTGATCGGCTTTGCAGATGCAGTTGTAAGCAGCTACACTGCGATCGTGCTGCTGCGCACTGGAGGCGCCGTGGGGCACGCCTGGTTGCGTGTACCGGCGCTAACATCGCCATCGCTGACACCGCCAGACACCGAGCATGTCGATAAAAGTTATCCAGCGTCAGGAGATGACGAAATGACGTCGTCAGTTCATGACGACAACAGTTCGAGGAACAACTCGTCAGATCATCGAACACAAGCGTCGCCGCTGAATGACGACCTCGGCTCCGGAGACGATATACTGTCGCACGAACTACAGGATGAGCACTATGACAAGAAGTATCGCATCGTCGGTCCGCTCATCTGCATGTCCTTCTCGACTGTCGATGCTTCGGACGCAGGCTTCAGCGTCGACCTGCTCTTTCGCTATCCCGACTACTTGAAGGTGAGTTCTGCTCTGTTCTGTTTTGTAGCATACAGCCATATGGATGTCGGTCCCGCTGTTTCGGCGTTGCAGTGTGCAGATACGCGGCACAGTGCTGTAGGTTAGTGGAAGCAGTGGACCATCGGAATAGGGAATCTAAATCGCCATATGTTAATAAGGACCAACAATCCAACATAATTTGACAAAAGGCGCAATCGCTGATTGACGCTGTCAAATGGTAAATTTTTAAATAATTTTTTTTCGCAGCTGGAAGCAAATGCATGTTTTGGATAGGGCGTCGATTTTAAATGTCTCTTTCTACTGGGGCTACACAATGTGTCATTGGGTACTACGAATGTACCAGCCAAATAATATTTAAATCCTTCGAACGGTTCAAGCAGGATGTACGTGTGTGACAGTCAGATAACCAGACCACGATACAAAGAAATGTGTCACAATATGCGGAGTCGCTTGCAGTTGCAGCAATGCCGCCTATAAACCGTGTTTTTTTTTTAATTTAAGCGTTAAACAAAAATGTCAACGAGTCCCTCGGAATCAGTCGCGATAAAAAGTTAAATTTTAAAAAAAATTTCAACGCAGTCAAAAAACAGTTTCTTTGTATATGGCAGCTTTGTTTCTTCCATGCGCCTACCACGCAGTGCCACTGTTTAGACGTTGCGAAAAGTGCATTATAAACGACGGATACCAGAATCCAGTAAAATTGTTTAAATAAAGCTTTCAAAATCAAACATCCGTTAGCGTCACCTATACATTTACTTTGCGCCATTTGTTGCGAAATTCTGATCGTAGATTGTATGCGAGTGTCTAGCAGCACGACAGCCTTTTGTCACTTGATAATGCCACTTGCATAGATAGGGCTTACAAAACAGAATGAGCAGTTGTTGGAGAGCTGAGCTGTAGTAAGAAGTTGGATAGCAGTTAGAATGACAATGAGTTGTTACGAATTTGCAGAGTTTCAACGTGTCACATGAGACGCCAATCTGTGCTTACAGTCCACTACATCAAGATTATTCCAACGCGAGCAAACTGAGCCGTTCTCGTACGTATTTTAACCTACAGTTGTTTGCATCAGGACTGGCGACATACATGATGATGTTAGTGCTCTAACGCAGTTTTGATATTTGGTTTCGCTTAATTCTACTCAGTACCTTCACTATTTAAGACCCGCCTTCACGCGTCGGCGTGCTCAGTTGTTTAAGCCAACAGCTAGCGTCGCCGCCATCAAGGTCGGCGGCGCCACTTCAAAGGAACCATCCAAGGTGTCCGTCCCCAGGGTGACATAATACCACCCAAGATGTTATACAATCGGCGTAGCTTGCTTATAATTGCATCTCGATGGCCAAATTTCACTGCTACGTAACGTCCCATTTTGTTATTGTGCATATCTTCGCCAAATATTAACCGAGGTTCAAAAATCTTTCACTGGCACAATCAATGAATAAATTGAAAGAAAATGAAAGAAAATGATTACTAAATATCCTGCCTTCTTCTTCGTCTTCGGAGTATGGTCAAACTTCAACAAGTTGAAGACTCCTGACCAGTAGTGGTTGTGGACATGCCGGCAGTGCTGAGTGCATAACAAGAACTCTTAAAGGATGTCCCGGTGCATAAGGTGCTAATTAAAATAGAGAAGTGTCTCTGGCTCCTCATGGAAGGGTCGCGACTCCCTTTCACCAAAATCGGTGGAGTACCGCAGCCGTAGTTGATGGTTAAATGTAATCCCTGAAATGCTCAGGGATCGATGTATGAACAGCTTCATCAGGAAGACAGTTCCAGTCTCTGACTGTACGGTAAAAAAAAGAGTTCTTCTGATAGTCAACTGATGACGCAGAAATGTGATATGCAAGTGAGTTTTCTGTTCGAGTTGGTCCAAAGTTGTACTTTAATTCGAGTGGCATATTGACGGCTACCAAACCATAGTGGATTTTGTGGAACAACACTAGGCGTGCATTACGGCGACGTGATGCTAAAGACTCCCAGTTCAGTTCTGCCAACATGGCCCCAACACTGGACGTTCTGCAGTACCTGTTCCTGGTAAAACGAGCTGCCCGGCGCTGAACCGATTCAAGTTGCTGAGTATCAGACGCTATGTATGGGTCCCATACTGCTTGGCTATATTCAAGAACAGGTCTTACTAGTGATAAATTTACAAAACATTAGTTTATACGTTTGTTAACGGCAACATTTAAGGACTTGCATATCGAAAACAGCAAAAAAATTACAAAAGGCGATATTGCCCGCATCACACTGACTGTGTGTCAATGTGCTGCTGAATAATATCACCTTTTGTAATTTTTGCTGTTTTCGATGTGCAAGTCCTTAAATGTTGCCGTTAACAAGTGTATAAACTAATGTTTTGTACATTTATATTTGCTGTTTTATTGCTAAAATACTGTTTTCCTACTGGTGATCAGTTACAAAGATATTGCGCTTCAGATATTGTCTTACAGTAGCCAAGCCGATTACAACTGTCCCAAATTTCGTTGGCATGGCAACGGGGGTCGGTCAGGAAAAAATGCAATTGGCAGCATTCGATGGCCCATCCCCGAAGCCTCCCCTCTAGGCCTAGGCGCAAAAATCTCGAAAAAATCTCTTACGCAAGTCGATTAAAGCCAATTTTGTCCCAAATTTCGTTCCCATGGCAACGGGGGTCGGTCGGGGAAATATGCAATTGGCAGCATTCGATGGCCCATCCCCGAAAACCCCCTTATAGGTGCGCGCATTGACACACAGTCAGTGTGATGCGGGCAATATCGCCTTTTGTAATTTTTGCTGTTTTCGATGTGCAAGTCCTTAAATGTTGCCGTTAACAAGTGTCTAAACTAATGTTTTGTACATTTATAGCTGGTAAGATCACGTTTTGGTGGTATTAGCCTAAGTGTGCAAGGCAAAATATTGGGATGTGTGAACAGTTCAGAAATGTTTTGTCAATAATTGTTCGCGACAATCGGCCGAAGTTAAAAGTCCAAGTGTACAACGCTTCTTTGTATAGTTGACGTCGTCAAGAATGCATCAGAGTGAACGCTTCTGCAGTCGCTCAATTTCCTGGAACTGCCTTGATGTTAATGATCAATGCCACCCACACTGCATCACCGACTGGATTACAGAGTTGTCACTAATAAACCGTTTACACGATCAAGTTGGCTCGACAAGCTGGCTCGACGAGTTGGCTATTATGTTAGCTGGATGAGCCAGCTCGATGTTTGCTCGATAGTGTAAATTGGGTATAAATCAGCAGTCGACACGCTGACACGCCGTAGTTGCTTCAAGAAACGCATTCGCTTGGAAAATTTGGACAACACTAATGATAGGCCTACATAAACATCCCTTTTCGTTTTCAACGTTTCCGTAACATACGTTAATTAGTTTATATGACTTCACATTTTCAATAGCATTTCTTTCAGCTTTTGATATGAAAATTATAGCTGGCCATATCTCGGAAACGGTGACAGATAGGGAACGGTTACTGTTGATCATTAATGGAAAATGAGATAAAAATCATCGATATTGGGTGACCTTGAAGGTCAGTACTGCAACAGCAACTGTAAAAGCTGTAGCGTGTCTTCACTAGCAAGGCGTTTTTATTGTGAGAAATACTTGCGAAACCTGCATCCGATATTCCCGATAGTTATTTACTACTGTAGCTATTTATATCGCCTGGCGAAATGACCACGTGCGACGTCTGTCATACTAGCGTTGATTGTAGCTTTCAAGAGCAGTGTGCATAAAACTGTGTCATTTCTGAGAAATCGCCTTTTCTCCGTGACTGGAAGTCGAACGCTAGGCTTCGGACGTAGGCGGTACGATCGGCTTTTTCTAGCGACAGCTGGGCTTCTTGCAAAAGACATGCAAAAAGTTGCGTAGGATTTTGCCTGACACCGCTGAGTTGCAGACGTCGCCCAGTTCTGTCTCTGAGCACACCCCCTAGTCGTCAGCAGACCGTATTCATCTATACCGATGCCAAGACAGGCATAGGCCTAAGCTCATACTCGCATAGGACGCACATCAGTCTGTTGAGCCAACACTCAGCAGCAGCAGCAGCAGCAGCAGCTTCTAAGCGTTGATTGCTCAGTTAACAGCACGTCGAGATGATGGAAAAGATCGGAGCAGCATTCGTCTAGCAGGTAAATCACCAAAAACTAAAATTTGCAATACGAGATTGAATAACATTTCAAGTCTATTGTTTCAAGTTAAGCGTAACCAGATTATAACGTACATGCATCATGCAATTAAAAAGACAAATACATGCTATATGTTTGTATATATTCTACCACAGCGCAAATGTGTCTCTACGCTACCTTGTGAAATACGAATGACATGTAAGTATAAAACGATAATAACAAACAACCATTTTGGTAAATGAACAAAAAACACTTCATACCGACGTTGCAGTAAATGAATTGCATGACATAAAACTGTGTGGGTCTAACTCATGCTAGTGTCAAACGAATCATTCACTGCAAATTTGGTTCGAAGTGTTTTTATTTACCTAAATGTTTGATAATATCGTTATTTTTTTCTGACATTTATATTTTACAAGGTAGTGTAAAGACGTATTTACGGTGTGGTGGGATACATAATGATCGCATTATTGCAAATTGTCTGCCGAGTTAAAAAAATTGAAAATCTGTCAATAATTGGCGAAGATATGGACAAAAGTAAAGTGCCACGTTTTTATTGGCCCGCGGTGTAGATCGATTTTCGGAGATATTTTATCGGCACACTCTGCTGACCATAGGCGATAAAATATTAATAAACATTTTATCACATTTTAAACGCGTCGCTACACTACCTTGTGAAATGCAAGTGTTGTAAACAAATTGCACTGAATAAAGAATGAAATGGCAAAAACCAACAAAGCGCGCATGAGCTAAGAAAAATGTGATCGTGGTAGATGAGATAATACTAAGTAAGTAAGACCTGTAATAATTTCGTTGTTTTGTAGACTAGCACAAGCTGATTTTGTAGGGATCATTTTTTCATTGCGATCTTGGCTTAAAGTATTTGAAGAAACGCCTGCTAAAACTGACGAAAGCAAACTATACCGCGTTGCAAAAAACTAACTTAAACTAAGTCTTCGCATTATTCACCACATTTTTGCCAAACTGTGACAGATTTCCAGAATTTTTTCAATGGCAGACTTGGGGAAAAATTTGCCACAAAACAGTGTATAACTGACAGACACCCACTAATAGAAATCAGTCCACCGTCAGCCGTCGCTGCAACTCTCTCTTCGGTCACGTCGCCAGTCTTACGTTGCAAGAAGACGTTCCAGTTCACAAGGCACTCAACTGCCACGTTGGCCTATCGCTCGGACGTCCACCAAGTAGCCAATGGAATCGTCGCCCAGGCCGTCCTCGCAACAGATGGTTTGACCAGATTCGGCGGGACAACAACCTCCCGCCCGCTGACCTGTGGAGGCGTGCCGTCATTCGTGGTCATCGCGGGGCGACGCTACGGCTTCTAACGACGACGACTAATAGTGACAGAGTGACAGACGACGCATTGAAAGTGGTCCTCCTGCTAGCGTGATATTTGTCGATACTGGAGCCAGAAGAAACCTGACTTCATTCTCTTACCATAGTTAATGCCTACCATACGCAAGCTTTCTGGTAGTTCATAATCATCGAGACTATGGCTCAGCGCACAGAAAACAGCTTGATTACAACATATATACTTCACAAAGTAGTGTAGCGACGCTTTGGAGGTGCGGTGAAATCTTTAATGACAATCTTGTTAAAAATTGTCCAAAGTCCGCAAGTGGAAAAAAATTAGTTGGTTAATGTCAATGATACACGTATGGTAAGCGACAAAGTGCGAAGTTTTGTTTTTGGAACGCGGTGTTTCAGAAACTGAGCTCCGAAGGCTCGATATTGCACGTCTTTCTCTGGAGAGCTGGCACTCGAAGGCAGTCGCTTCCGGCCGTTTTCTTCCTGGAGTTACGTGGCAGCTGAATACAATAAATAATAATTACAGTCGGAAAAATTACAGTCTGCGAACAGTCGAGACACCCGAGCTGCACCCAGTGCATTCTCTCTCGTTTACGTCACCGGCAGACGTGCTTCGACTGCTAAAAGTCATAGCTAGTAGGCTATGATCGGCATGAGTAATTTAATATTTATAGCGTTATAATCATAATCACACAATGTTGTAGTTCCGTAGGCCCTTATCTACAGCATTGAGACCGACAGCGCATTAGGCCTACAGTGTCTGGATCTCTCTAGATTGTTTGCGGAAACGAATAAGACTGAATAATTTTGCGAAAAGCCGGAGCAGAATGAAATTTCGTTATGTGGGAAAAATATATTTCCAGTTTTGTTGGACTGCAGACGAAAAAGGCTTGCTTTCCGAACTGGGTTTGAGTCCTCACGACAACAGCTGTGTTAGTTGTAGACAAACTTAGTCAGATTTTTCATTGCTAAACTTCACGATGTTACTGAAATAAATGTACAAAACATTAGTTTATACATTTGTTAATGGCAACATTTAAGGACTTGCACATCGAAAACAGCAAAAATTACAAAAGGTGATATTGCCCGCATCACACTGACTGTGTGTCAATGTGCTGCTGAATAGTATCACCTTTTGTAATTTTTGCTGTTTTC
>Ga0209367_1005514_pt1 | contig 17551 bp, 8 predicted proteins | sample WorMetLIZISLAND2_FD_187412 | JGI IMG/M metagenome (GOLD analysis project Ga0209367, IMG submission 187412) | Marine gutless worms symbiont microbial communities from Max Planck institute for Marine Microbiology, Germany - Olavius geniculatus... ... | reverse complement strand
GTTCTGTTATTAAGCGTCATGAACTATTACCGATCGCTATTTGAAGCAATATGACTCGTATTCGCCAGGTGGCGTTACTGTTGCACATAATTAATTTCAATAACTTATGTTTTCGTGTTGAGAATGAAACGACCTTGATTTCTGCAAAAAAAATCGTGTAGATCTAAGCAGTATTTTTGAAGTTAGAAGCTATATAACAGAGTGGCCCCGTTTTTTGGGCCACCCTGTTTATAGCCTAAGCCCGTTAAATGGGATCTCTGATTAACGAGGTCACGTTCATTTCCGTTGTCAACTTGTCAGACGTTCGTCTACTGCTCAATTTGCGTATCGGCTCATCACCGGCCATTAAGCATATCCCGGCTTTTTAGTTCTACTAACAGGGACACACAGACCCGCTATCCGGAACTGTGACTGCGTGAAATTCACTCAGCCGGATTTTAGATCCGCGGATCCATTGGCGCTGCAAGTCATATTAGAACATTTTAATTTAAATGGATTTTAGCTACGGACCATTAGGTCCACTTCATATTTGGTTTGATGCCTTGGTTTTTGGGTCGTCGCCACATCGAATAGCTCTGTGGGTTAAGGTTTTCGGTTATTGTTTTCGGTATCGGAGAATAATGTGCGCGCTGAGCATAGCCCAGATTCCATTACGCCAATTTTGCGACAACAAAGTCTGCGGACTTTGTCTTCGTCGTTCATCGGCGAAAGTCGTGGGCGTAATGGAAGTTGGGCTTATACATTAGATTGGTTACAATCTGAAGTATTTCTTGTATGACTAACTGGGTGTACCGACAGAACCAGGAAACAGCGACATAGCCTTAGGTTTAGGAAATAAGGTTCAGGATAGCGTCATAGTTAGGATTAGGGTTCGTGTAGTGGGAAAGTTTTGACGTTCCTGGTTTGGTCGGTCCCGCTTTTGACAGGCAACCGGAACTGCTATAGGCTGTCGCGCGTCTCGTAAGCATTAGCTCAGATTTCTTGTATGATGTGGAAGTAACTGACCTTGCTGAGTTGTCCGTGTACGGTGGCGACGAATGCGACGGTATGCTGTCCGGTGATTGTGACTGCGACGCTGGACACACGGGCACTGGTCCACGTCAGCGCGGCCTGCCGTGACACCGGGTCCGTGCCGTGGATTGGATGATTCATGTCCCGCTCGCCGCAGTACGAGTCGTCGATTGAAAACAACTGCACACACAAAACACATCGCACGGTCGAACTTCGACAGAGAAGAGTTCAAACGAGGCTACTCTTACGTTCTTAACCATACTCAGCTTGCACCGATACAGTTTTTTTTACAATATTCGGCTGCAGTCGTGCGTCACAAAGCAAACGACGGTGTAATCTATATGCCACCCGAGCGCGGTTTAAGTACGATATCATACCGCACTGTCTGGAGTGGTATAAGCTCGTACGGCGTACACAGTACGTTTGTGTTCGATTGAGACTACTGTGCTGTGGCTATCATGTTTAATTGTGCCGGTTGTAAGTACAGTTACTTACTTGCTTGCTTAATAAGCATGTCCGTAACGGTGGCTATAATTAAGATTTCATTATTGATAGCATATCAAATACTGCAGACTTCTAGCAACGCCAACGCAGTGCTTCAGAGTACCTACAGTTATTTCAGTTCAGTACTGGATGCGGTATATACCGGTATCGTACGTTGGTTAATTTGCAATTTGCCGGCGGCCAAGCCACGCAGGTCATCGCTGTGTTTACGTTGACCTTTGACCTATGACCTATGACCTTGATGTGACAGTCTATTACTCGTCAGTGTGCAGGTGCGTGAATATCCCTGTCTATCAATGGACCTATATGTCTGTGTCTGTCGTCTGTATAAATTGCTTAGTGCAAGTCTGCCTATGCACGATATGATGCCAGGCCAACTTACCACAATGTCGCCGTCACGCTTCAACGAAATTCTATCCTCTCTCCTCTCTCTTTGCGACAACCGCTGGTATTGTTTGGCTCAACAGTCGGGTTTGCAGTAGCTACTACAACTTGGTGCGAAAAAGCACCGTTTTTCGCCCACCGTCGAGCCCGTGGTGCCATGTCTGTCGTCTGTCTGTCTTTCTGTTGTCGTCTGTAACGCATATATTGTGGCTAAACGGTAGCTCCTACCGGAAAAAATTATTTCACGATTAATTAGCCCAGTGTGGTGGCTCTTCGCAACATTTCAGCAATCTAGTCTAAGGGAAACATCCTCAAATTTGGAGTTGAACAGTTGAACAGAGGACGGAGGGGTAGAAAAAAAACGTTTGTCAGCCGATAAGTTGTCGTATCTCAGAAACGGTGAGATAAGGCCAAGGTTGTTATTGATCACTGATAGGAAGTCGAATAATGCCTTTCAAATGACGTATTTGACCTTGGATGACCTTGAACAGTCACTACGCACTCTGCTATACCAATCGCGCGTTTTGGAGCTCGCCAGGAAAATTTGAATAGGGCCTATACTGCCAGCGGCAAAAATGTAGCCGACGGAATCTACTTTCAGGCGTTCATGCATTTACTAATTACTTACTACAGTATTCTGAGAAGAAAAATGTCTCCATGCAGGAAACATCCAAAGCATAGTCTATAGCGGCAGTGTGGACTGGACATTACCATGCAAATGTCACCTCCTAGCAACGTTGACAGACGGAAATTTCGTAAAAGCTTTTTGTCATAAATGCGCAAAGCGCTAGGCATTATCGCCGCGCGGTCAACATCATGACAGCTATGACTGAAAACAACATTACAGTCACAGACATGGAGACATGCGACGCCCACACGAAATACCCAGGACAGTTTATGACGAACATTTTACGTAATTCTAATGTTATGGGACATCAAAAAAATTCTAAGAAATCAAAAAATAGCCGTCTTTTTGTTCACTCGCAACTTCCTCCTTCTGCGCGTTAAAACGTAAACTTATAAATTTCTTTCCGAGCCATAAAGTCCATGGTGCGGTGTTGACAGACGCCAGTTTACACTGCAAGTGCAAGGACAGGTACGAGGGCTATACTGCATTGCGCTGTTTGCGTCCGTCCCAGCTTTCGCTGGCACTGACTGCGTTACCCACGGAAGGATGGCCAAACTGAGTTGAACTGGGTAAGCCCACATTCCATTACGCCGACTTTCACCGAAACTTCCCCGCGGGAAAAGTCGTGGACACAAACCATCTCGACGTGGCTACATATGCAGGTGGTTTACCTGTCTGCGACGGTAAACCATCCAAATACAGGGTGGGCCAAAAAACCGGACCTGTTTGAGCGTTGATAACGCAGCGATGGTTACCCTTAGAAAGACGTGTCATACGTCAAAAGTTTTAGAATGTTGTAGACAAAAAAGGGCCGAACTTGCATAGCAAATCATTTAAATATTCTTTGCCTAATTTGCATAAATCTTCATTACCCATGAAATCAGGCATTTGCCTGCACTCCCATGTGCCCGAGTTCATTGAATTCAAAAACTCACTGCCAAAAATTCCAGATTTAAATTCTGTCAATTATTCAGCGTGCGGACATTGCAACAGATAGCATGGTCACAAAATTTCAGTAACTGACCAGCAAAAACGTGTGCTAATCAAATGCTGGGCTCAGCTGATCCTGAACACATTGACTCCAGCGATCGATTAGCTGCCTAAAAGGACTGATGACGGTTATGAATGCAAAAGCTGGGCAACTGCCTATGTCGAACTTCATCGAAACTCAACGTATGTGTTAATGATTGTTGATATTTCACTGTATGCTGAACGAAAATCAACTTAAATACATGTGTTACTGCCAATTTAGCATAATTTTAGAGGTAAGAATATTTAAATGCTAAAACATGCAAGTTGTACACTTATTCTCTACACAATTCTGAAACTTTTGGCATATTGTGCACCTTTCCATCAATAAACATCGCTAAGTTACAAAAGCTCAAATATCCATGTTAAATCCATGTGTTACAGTCAGATTTGGCAGAATTTCGGGGTGACGAATATTTATGCAAATTAGGCAAAGAATATTTAAATGCTTCACTATGCAAATTTGTCATTTATTCTTTACAGCACTATAAAACTTTTGACGTATCACACGTCTTTCTAACACTAACAAACGCTGAGTTATCAACGCTCAAACAGGTCTGGTTTTTTGGCCCACCCTGTGCTAACAAGGCCAACAACAGTTGGTGCTGCTGGTTGATTATGGAAAGCCACTACAAAGCTTTGTAAGTAAGTAAGTACAGTTATTCATAATGCACAGCAATTTCAACACCCAGACGAAAATAAATGTCTTCAGCAACTTTTAAGCTTTTTAAGGTTAATGCCCGTTTGCTCGGCAGGCTGGACCACAGCTTGGCTGGATATAGCCATAGGCCTACTTTTTGTCCCAGATGTTATACGTTTCTGGCCAATAACCCCCACCATCACAAATACAGTATAGTATGTACTATGTATGCATTGCACGCAGACAGCAGCTGTTCAGCAGTCACTGGTTGTCATAACAGCAATGCATGTACTCAGTAGTCTAATGCAACATAAACAAAATGATAGTCATGAAGCACTGTTGAAGTCGTCCTGCGAGCGCAAAGCAAGAAATTGGGGTCACAGAACCCAACCTGCCCATTCTAACTGATCGAGAATTGTCGTGTATCGTTTCCGCTCATCGTTTAAGCCATACAAGTTGCAGACAGATCACTGGCCACGCAAAATCACGTGCTTATAGCCTAGCTACAGGTATACGTACTGTTATCATCGGATACATCACTCACTGACCGATAGCACTGAATATACCGAAAATTACACAAAACTTTGATTGTTTTCCGTCAAGACTGTCAAGACACAGCGACTGAACTGAACTGAACTGATTGGCATGGTTTAGTTTTTGACGAACTGAGTCAAACTGAAAAATGGGCAAGTAGTAACGCATTATAGTAGGCACCGTCTAACGGCATCGCGTCAGCCAATGACCAATGGGCTTGCCCACTTGTCAGTTCGTCAAAAACTAAAGCGTGTCGGTTCGGTTCAGTTCAGTTTAGTTACGTTGCTCTGAATATAGGCGACTCTACAGTTGGAGTTACGGTTAGGGTTTACTGACCGTTCGAATGCAGGTCTCGGGCACGATGATATGCTCGGGTCCGGTGTTGCCGACGCCGTGAAAGCAGTCCTGTATCGTCTGTGTGAACTTGCGTCTCACCGCGCGTACCGGGTAGACGCACAGCGCGTGCGCCGCGCCGTCACTAGATGTCGCTACACTCGACGAAAGCTCGGCAAACACCGCCACCAACACGTCATCGTTGTCCGTAGCCGGTGCTTCATCCGGGAGTCCAAGGGACCGGGCCAGCTGGGCACCGACTCGGACGACGGTCGCCGCACGCAGGACCCCGTAAAGCCGCGAGCCGGGGCCCCGGCACTCCAGCGGTATCTCGGCGTACGTGTACGTCACGGCCGGGTTGCGCTGGCAGACCCGGGCGATCCGGGTCACCAGATCCTCGGCCGCCGCGGCGCCGGTCGCTGCCGGCTGCACGGTCAGGAAGTAACTGAACTCCAGGGACGAGAAGCCGTAGATATAGTCCACGCGGAACGTGTCACGTTGCATCGCCTCGATGAAAACGCGCGACGGGTTCAGAAAGTCCGCCGAGAACAGGTTGAAGTCGTCGATGTTCCGCATGCAGATGGCCGGTATCATGTCCTTGTAGGCCGGCAGACCCTCCATGCTCCGGGTGGCCGCGACGTAGAGGATGTCCGCGCCGACCTCGGCCGTTGAATGAGCCGGTCCAGCGCCGGGCGGCGCAGGGTCCGACAGCGAGGACGCCGACGGACCGGGCGCGATGAACATCACCACCGATGACGTCTCGTCGTTTGGAACGATCATGTTCCACGACGCTGTGTTGTTGCGAGGCCGCGAGATGTCGCCCAGGTCGTACTTGCTACAGTTTCCCTAAACATACAACGCACACGTACAATTAGTAGAGTAACCAGAAATGCCAATTAAAGGGGAAGGCTCCGCCTCCCTTCCCCTCATTTCGCCACCTTCCCCTCCTTTTCCCTTCCCTGTCCTCCCCTCCTCTCCCTTCCCCATACTCTCCTCTTTTCCCTCCCCTTAAAAGTAGGACCCTAAATTCCAGCTAGAGAGTCTGGGGAAGCGCTTGGTTGGTGCAATTATTGCCTTAAAATACGAGATCTGCATTGACGACAATTTTAATTATTTTCTTTAGACACTAATATTAATTTATTTTTAAGAAAAAATTTAGATTGGGGGCCTAGGCCCTCCCTTGTCTACGCCACTGCATGCAATCTCTACGGTACACTGCGCATGCGTGCATATTCTGCATTAATTTATCAGGTATATCTGTTTATCAGACAACGCTACACTGACATTTTACCGGGCTGACTTCAACCATTATTCACGGCTTATTTCACGCAACCTTTGTCGGTAAAAACTTCAGTTACGCAAAGCCTCAGAACTTGAGAAAGATATCCATCCGGCCTACAGAAGAAGCCGTCCCAACAATTTGCAGTGTATTTGCTACCTAGGGTGAGACGTAAAAATTCACTGCCTGCCAGTATTAAAGCGCATCCGTGACTCAAAAACTACAGGTTTGGTACAAAGACCGGTGGCCACCATTTATCAAACAAACTCGGTGGATTCTCGCAATGGTGCTACCATCCGCGCCTACGATTCGAACTTCTGTTTTGACATATTATGGTGCGCTACAAATGCAGACTACACATTGTACTTACTAACTTACTTAACGGCTGTGCCATGATGACAGTAATGTCACAGTATTACTGCTCCGCTCTATGGCAGGAGTTTTCCGCCATGAAGCAGTACAGAATACACAGTGGACTCAAACACCGCGGTCGGGGTCCACGACCGTGCCACGCAGAAGGCGCTAGAGGGGGTTGACAGACAGACAGACAGACTAGGCGGCGCATTATAAAAAGATGCAGCCGTCTACTACCGGTCTTGCCCGACACCGTCTTTTCCATACGTATCCTAACCCGAAAACGAAAACGCAGAGTAAAACTAAAATTGGCGTGAAAGTTCCTCAGATCACGAGTAACTAGTGAGCCAATTTTCAGTTCAAAAAAGTAAAAGAAAAAAGTGAGGGTTATGGTTGGTTGCGCAGCTTTAGACGGACGGCCGCATAATATGTAAACGCTGGGCCGATGTATGTTTCTAGTTATGTTACTGTTATGCGACACACCGGCTGCAGCGCTAATTTGTCAACATTTATTAGCACTGACGTTCACGCTAAACAACGGCATAAACCGACGGTGCATAACGCTATGTCAGCGTCACCTTACGGCCATCGGCACCCGGCAGCGAACGGCGCGAAAATACACTGGCCGATAACAGCCGAATCAACATGCTGCGCGTTGTGGCTATATTAACCCGTTACAGGCAGCATCGGCCACTCCGAGCAAGCCGTAAGACTTGAGGTTCTGACACAGGGCGTCATCAAGGAGGGGGGGCTGGAGGGGTTTACAGACAGACCCCCAAAGATTTATGATTTTAATTTTTCCCTGTAAATCGTAGTATCGTACCTCTGTAACCGTGTTACTGCTGCAAGAACAATACATTACGTAGACTGAGACACCCAAAGATTATTGAGACACACCAACGATTTACTGAAATGACGCCACTGTTCCGACAAGGGTTAAATACAGTAGGCAGTCACGTGGCAGAGGCTAACGTACTCAAGTGCGTAGAGATTAATTTGCGTTTCAACAATCAACGCCCGTCCGCCATATCACGGTATTTAGCACTAGCCGCACGACGATTTAACTGATAACTTTCACATTACGTTCAGGCCAATGCTTGCTCAGCATTATTCATGCCGCATATCACTCATCGCTGCTTTTTACCCACTACCAGCAAAATTCTTTTGTCTTCAAGGCCCGTCCTCAGCTGAGACTGGACAGCATAAGAAGCTCAGCTCAGCTCAGCTCTTCGTCCTTCCTCATTTCTGAGGATCAGAGGTCGCCGACACGGACACCACGGATCTCCAGTTGCTTCTGTCTGCTGCACACTGGACACATTCTGCAACGGATCTTCCTGTCCACTGTTTGATATCATCAGTCCAGCGTCTCCGTGGTCTTCCGCGACCTCTATTTCCGGCAATCCTGCCATGCAGAACATGTGTACTCTGATTCTCAGCTCGGACTACATGACCAAAGTATGGCAACTTCCTTCTTTTAACTTCTGCCAGGAAACGGCATGTCGGCTTCAACTCCTCTAATATGAGTTGTTGGTTCTGTGATCCTTCCAACTGATGCGCATCATCCGCCTGTACATCTGCATCTCAAATGCGTTTAGTCTTTTATTGTCACCTGCTTTAATTAACTGCATAAAGAGATTCTAACCATAAGCCATTAATTTTTTACTTGATTGCACCACACCCTCTCTTTTTACATCTCGGGCGTATACGCCTCACACAAATGTACTACCGGTACTTTTAATGATTTCCTAGAAACAATACCAAGACAAAATACAAGACAAAATAGAACGGGTAGCAACCTCCGAACGTAGTCCACCTACCAAATTTTCACTTCAATTTCCAAACTGCTCTGTTTCGTGAAATAGTGTGAACAGTGAACATTTGCAAGGTAATACGGCAACAGGTTTGAGATGATAATGGCAGAATAGCTTCTTCCGCAGTTCGTTTCAGAGTGCAACAGTGAAAGGTTTATTAAAATCGTTTCAACTTTAATTTCATGTCTGTATAACATATTCGTTCAATAAAGAGTTGACAAAGTTATCACAGAAAACCTTAGGCTGGTATTCTATTTTAACCAACACCAACAGTGCAGAGATTAAAGAACCATTATAATAATCTTTAATCGCAATAAGATGCAGCATACAGTAAAAAATACAATACAATGCAGAAGCTAATTACTAAAAAACCCTAAGCTAAAAGACAATATTAAAAAGAGCCTAACGTTTATCTTTATGACGCTACTATGAATACTGTATTGTGCCGTAACGACAGAAAGTCATAAAGTGCAGGCAGATGGTTTACGTGGAAAGTCAAAGTTAGAGAGTAAATATATGCTTTTTAACGGCACATCAGCTTACAGAAAGCCATGCCGTGTCATACGATGTGCTAACGGAGAAACTGTTCATTAACCAACTAGAACTATACTGTGCAAAATTAAGCCTATTAGCTGCAACGAAGAGTGAGACTATTCTAGGGTAATAAAAGCAATGTTATGACTGTCGAAGTTTTGTACGATTAAGCCTAAACTCCACTGCGGTAGTTCGATTTGTTGAGAAACTGCTGTGCAACATTTCGTACAGCTGCAGGCTTAAGTCCAAATTCCGCGACAAAGTCCAGAGTCCAAACTTGTCATGGACTTTGTCGCAACCATAATTTGAAAGCACGAAAGTTCCCCATTAGATCCCCGTTTCATGATTTGCGTCCGCGAGTTTCATGATCCGGGATTTGGTGAAAGCGTAATAGAATTTGGGCTTTACAACACATGATGTCAAGATGTCATAGTCTGTTGATTAGGACCTTTGACTTTTCGCGGATGTGTACGTGCAGTTTGTCCTAGACGACGTGTTGTAGAGCAAATCCGCAACAAATCCGCTACAAGTGGAGTCTGCGTTGTTTCTGTACTTACCTGGAACAGGTTGGTGCAGTGGATCAGCTGTCGGGCGCTGTAGTCTATCAATAGCGTCTTGGTGACGCCGTCGATCGGCCGTAGGTCGGTCTTGCCCTGACAGCTGATGACCGTACAGCGGCACTCCTCGGGCGGAGGCGGACACATGGGGTTGTCCGGGTACGGACCGGTCACCACGTGCCGCAGCGGATCCAGAGTGGGTGACAACTCGTAGAGACGGTTCACCGCTCCGACGTAGAGTCGACCTGCAAGGTTGCGCAAAACATGTTTGTTGCAAGTTTTTTTTGCAAAACAAGCCCAGTGGCTTGGTGTCTCAGTGGTTAGGGCGTTGGATACAAAACCGAAAGGTCCACGGTTCATTGCCCAGCCGATGCACTATCAAGTAACAGCCTTGGGCAAGTTGTTCACACCTACCTGCCTGTGTAGGTGCGAGTGTCTAGTGGTTAGTATCGATTCGTAACTTTCAGGTTGCAATTCGATTCTCACTGCCGTCATTTGCAAGCAATCTTGAGCAAGTTGCTTACCTACTGTCTGCTCAGGCCAACTCAGCCTCCTACCCTCCGTGGGATGGGAAATGAGTAGTGGCTTACGGGCTTACGAGGTGAAGTCCTAGTGTGGCTGATTGGGGCGGTGGTATGTCTGCCAGCTGCAAACCGCGGGTCCAATTGTTCACTTAGGCCGGCAATGGATGGCCGCATAGTGCGCTGCGGTATCATTAGCTCACGTCAATCAGCTGTATCTTCTGATATTGTAAAGCGCTTCTGAGCAACGGTAAGAAGTGCTATAGCAAATGCTGGCCTTTACCTTTTGTTGGCCTTTCATCAGTCTGATGGGTTTTTTCAGTTTTGTTGGGGTTTTCTTTTGAGGAGAAGAGTTTTTTTAAGAGATTTTAAGAGATTTTTTAGGTTTTCATACAAAGGCCCAACTCGATGGGTTTTAGGATTTCTATAGCGTGTTTTCAGCTGGTTGATTCATATGAGTTTCTGTTTGCTCCCCACAGCTAAATTATACGAACAGCTATATTGTATGTTTAAATGTTTCAAAAACTTAGCGTGTGATAAAAATATTTCATTATCAGTGAAACAAAAAACTTTAATTAGATTAAGTTTGGGGCGGGGTTTTGAGGGTAATTTTAACGGTTTTTTCAGCTAGTTGCTCAAGTGTCTCAACGGGGGCAGCTGCTCGATAATCCAAAGAAAATTTGATAGTCCAAAAGTTTTAGGATTGGTTCTTTGCTATACACTTCTACAGACAATAACACAATCTCCACATTTCCTCTTAACTAAGAATAAAGTTAGGGTTAAAGTTAAAGTAAGGGTTAGAGTTAGTGAAAGTTCATGTTGCTGCAGTATACACTTTTGGAGCATCAAACCTTCGGATTATAGACACACAATAATGGGCGGCGCCAAAAGAGGGGGGAGGCAGCCACCCCCCTGTACCCTTGCCTTTGCCCTGCAGCAGAAATTCTGACGGTGATAAAGTATCCTTTGGTAGCCATACACATGCCAAAGTGTGACTTCTTGACCGCCATTTTTTGCAAGACAACACATAATATTTGTGATTTTTTTGCCTTTCCAAATATCAAAAAAGCAAGCGAATTTGCGGTATACATTGAACTTCTTAAAGCTAAAAGTGTTTCAGCTTCAAGGGAATTCACCCCCAGGCTCCCGACCATGGGCTCTGCTACATTTTTGATGCACATAGCAAACTGAATAAGGTCGTCATTTGGCCCGCACAAAAAAAATTTATTGTTTCCCTTGTGCCCCAGCCTTTGCCCCCACGTTTCCCCCAGCTTCAGATTCCTAGCGCCGCCCATGCACACAATTGTCTCAACCCTATTTACCTGTGACCGAGTCCACCGTTAGGTGAGTGACGTTGAATGATACGCTGTCAAACAGGCCACTGCTAAGCTCCTCCAAGCTTAGACCGACGCTGCCACCGACCAAAACGACAAGACTGCTCGCCAGCACGGACAACACGCAGCCGACGCGAACGCAGCCGACGTCAGCCCTTGCTCCAAACCACGTGCACCGCTTCATCTTGACTTTACCATCCACCAGGCCTACGTCCGATGACGAACTTTACCTAAATGCCTATACAACACAGAACACATACATGCCAGTACATTGTTGCTTCCGTCAAAAGAGCCCCAACCGCAATCGAATTCGCTGCATTATAGCCTTAAAATATGAGATCTGGTGGCAACCATTTAAATTATTTCCCCCTGAAAATCAACTGTCCAAATTGACAAATTGAGTGCAATTTAAACGTGTGCTTATCATCTTGTAATGGAATTGGGGGTGTCCCCCCTGTCTATGCTACTGTGAAAGTCTGTGGCGGAGAAGAAAAAGAAAGGGTGGAATTAGGGGCAGTGGAGTAACAAGAGGAAATGGGGACAATAGCCAGAGTGGTAGCAAGGTAGCGATCACTGGTGGTAGCCTGGCGTAGCGGTAACGCGTTTCATTCGATAAACGAAGTTAATGTACGCGAGGTCGGGTTAGTATACTGCGACGGGTGCAGTCGGTATGTAACCAGCCGCCTAGGTCAACTCAGCCTCCCATCCTTCCGGGGTAGGTAAATCGAGTACCGGCCTATCTGGCTGGGGTTAAGGCGGGGCGCGTTCACCTGTGTTGGGTGGCAGGTAACATTGTGTGATCCCATATGGCAGATGACGATATAGCTCTGTGAGGGTTTCAATCTTCTAAAGAGCTATATTCCGACCTTTACCTTACCTTTACCTGTACGAGGTCAGTCGCCGTGCAACAATAGATAGATGGCCGCCGCAGCATCGCATGATATGCTCATAGGCTTACTATTAGCACGCACAGCACGTCGCTAGCTAACCGGCGCCATTTATATCTCGTCGTACGAAGCTCGGCCGACACCGGTATTGGCCGCGTGGTCAAGACAATAACGTACATCAACGGACGTCGTCTTACACAGGCACTGGCGCCGACTGGCGGACATTCGCTGATCCATCGGCCCAGCTCTGCCCCGTAGCATGGCACGACTCCGTGGAATGCATCGGCGACCGGCCGCAAAGAGATGTAGCCTACAAGGTCTCACATCGACGATAATTTCACACGTTTCTGCTACACTGATTTCTGTTCAGCTTCAGCCTAATTCGAAACCGTTTGTAACACAAGACACGAAAGCATGCATTTCCTCACAATTCACGTCTCAATTTAACTTTACACGATTAAAACCGCAGCTGTATAAATTAAAATACTAAGATGAATGTCGCATATCATGCATCAGATTTCATTCCTGCGGCAAGTACCGGTAAGACATTACAAAATCCTTTACTGTTCCGTGCAGAAAAAAATTATAGAAACGGTTCAGCAAAATCACACAAGCCTATCGAAGAGATTATCAACAAAAATTCATCATGCTACAAAACAATGCTACGAGCAAACGCCAAGACCTAACCAAACAGGCTAAATCTGGCTGCTCTGTGCCCCACGGTGGACGCATCAGCTGCATGCGTCCACTGCAATGACGAACGACATACACTGTATCTCTGACTATAAAAAAGATATCGATGCGGACGGACGCCAGTCGCCGAATCTATTTTAACGGAATTGCGGATATATGCCGCCAAGAAAAAATTCACACTCCGCGCACCAACGATCGGTAGCCATGCGGCGAATTGTGGTGGTCCAGCTATATATTCTTCCGCAACAGACGCATTGCGGACGCGTGCGCTTTTTATCGGGCAAAGAAGTAACGGCAGAGTGTTGGTTTGGGACCAGTGTACGTACGACAAAGGCGATTGATCAGGGGAAAGTTACGATGCTTCTAGCACCGCCGGCGCTGATTACGCCATTCTGTTTTTACTACCGCGCGAGCGAGTCGAGCTACAAGCAATCGCCTGAATAAACACGCACCAAACTGCACGCACGCACCGCCATAGCTCTGTGGGTCAAGCGGTGGTGTCGTGGGTTAAAAAGTGGGGTGTGACGAGTTACAATTTTCCTGAGAAACGTAGGCCTATCAAAGCATACCAACGCACAAACATCGCGGAGGCAGCATAAAATATTGACAGAAAGATGGGGCTTTTCGCTCACAAAGTTTGCACTTTGAAAGAGAAATTTTCGACAGACTGAAATTTAGACGGTAAGGGCAATTGTATTGGCCCTCCGATTCACCCCACGAGGCCACTGGCAAAAAGCGTGGCAACCAACAGAGGTGCTAACGTAACGTCTGCAATCTAATCTGTCACAGTGGCGCTGCTTTACGCCTCGCCTCGTATACAAAATGCAGTATATACACACGTCACTTGCAGTAGCGTTTACGACCACTTTGCAGCCGACTCACGGCAACTGCCTGTTCCTACAGTCGCAGTGATAGTGGACCAGCAACCAATGATATCCATAACTGGATGCCAGCAACTTGCCGGTCGTGGTTACGACGTTGATATGCCCACGCAGTCAGGCGTGTTGCTGTCGGAGTGTTGGTAGCGAGGTATACCAAATTTACTATACGGCGGCAGAAAAAGCACCCGGTCTGCTCGGCAAAGCGGTGGTGTAGAAAAAAGGGGCCAGGAGGCCCAACCCCCAATCTCAAATTGTTGTTTAAAATCGATACTAGGGTGTCAGGAAAACTGCTGCCACCAGATCTCATATTTAACGCTATAACTGCACCGAGTTCGATTTCGACTGGAGCTCTGCTCCAGAGGCCAGACCCGAGCCCACAGCGCTTCCCAGACGCCCTAGCTCGAATTTAGGGGTCCTATATCTAACCGAAGGAAATAGGGGAAGAAAAAAAGAATGGTGAGAAAGAGAGACTTCCTTTGGCCACGCCACTTCTGCAAACAGCTGCCGTGCACCAGTTTCAAGTTTGGTTTTGTAACATTGCACGGTTAACCTGTAATTCGGTGCAGAGTGTCCAGCTCTTTAGCATGTATTTCTGCGTCCGCTCTGAGAAACGTAAGCCTATCAAAACATACCAACGCATAGACATCGCGGAGGCAACACTACGGACGGACGGACGGACGACATGCATGAAACACAATGCCCTCGGTGCCGCCTAAATGCAGCGGAGGCATAATAAAACCGAAATATTCTAACGAAGCCAGTGATCAAATCACGTTTACTGATTTCCTTGAAACTATAGTAGGACGACAACAAGACCCGCTTTAACCTCTCACCAAAGTTTCCATTACTTCCAGTCTCTTGCAGTTACCGATATATCGTTTGGCGAAAGAAGAGTTAGCCTAAACCAAGGCTAACTAACTTAACTTGTATAATCACCCAGTCAGCTACCCACCAAATCATCTCAATTCAAGTTCAACTATCTACAGAAAACAAATCAGAAACTGCATTGAGACGACGGCTGTACGACAGAGCAAGACCGACGAAGTCTGTTAAGACGAAACATTTGTCACTGCCCTTTATTAACCTTCACTACTCGCGCCATCGCCATCATTCGCGAGATGGCGCTGATTTATAGCAGCTCTGTCCAACAAGCGGAACCACTGCGGCCACTGCCAGCCTCGGGACAACGCAGATAAACGACTTGCCCGCATTAAATTCTCTGAAATGTCTCCCGCATCGGCGCACGGGCGCCATGGCCAGGCAATCAACACGAGCCGGCGCCGAGCATAAAACATTGATAGAATTGCCTGTAAAACGCATCGGCAACCGCACTCAATATGGCGTCACGCTTCCGAGTCGCCAACCGCCTGTCGTTCTCGTGAAATGTCGACTCTGACTGACACACGAGCGAGAAAATCTCGCGGGGAGAAAACCGTTCTGTGTGACACGGCCGTAACTAGTCGATAAATCGTTAGAGACGGGTCCCCGTGAACACCTCAGATCGCCGGCTTCCAATCAGCGAACACACAGCGCTGTATAGTGTATAGCCGCAGGCCTACAAATCATATATGTACCGATTTCGAAACGACTGCAAATGCGCACGGCAAATTTCACTGCTTTTTAGCTGGCTGCCGTTGAAAATTCATTACGCATAATTGTGCGCCATATAAACTAGTTTACTTACTTAGTCACTGACGTATATGTAAGCAAATTCGAATGCGGACTTCACCGAGCCACAGTGGCCACTGTCATCATCGTTGGTTACAACGCTGAACTTGCGATCGCGAGGTCGTTGGTTCCATTCCCGGTCGTTAGTACCTAGATGGGTGACTGTCTGCGGACGCCCAAACCATCTCGGTATATAACCAACACCTAGGTCAACTCAGCCTTCCATCCGTCCGGGGTAGGTAAAAGGAGTACCGGCCTGTCTGGCTGGAACTACGGCGGGGGGGGCGTTCACCCGTGTCGCGTGGCAGGTAGACTGTGCGATCCCGTATGGCAGGAGACGCTCCGCAGCTCTGAGATGGGTTTCCTATGAAGAGCTATACCATGCATCTAACCATTCTAGCCAAAAACAGCATGGCAGCAGCAGCAGCAACAGTGTCTGCATCGCGCGGTGGGCCGTCGACAGTAACATGCACACCACAGGTCATCAATCGTCCGTACCGTACGACGAGACCGTCGAACAGTGTCGGTGATCGATTCCAGCGTGTGCTACCACATACACGTGCGACGTTACGGTGGGGCTTCACACTGAACGGACGCCGGCAGATTTCGGCTATTAATTACACCGCTTTCTGTATGTCACCCTTGAAGAATATAGCTTTTCATTGGAAATCCATCTCAAAGCTACAGAGCGTCACCTGCCGTATATGGGATAACACAATGTTACCTGCCACCCAACGCAGATGAACGCGCCCCCGCCTCAACCTGAGCCAGATAGGCCGGTACAAAATCGAGTATCAGTTTTTTTGTCTATTTTATTTTTTGAACTTTATGCTCAAAGTTCAGCATAAAGTTGGAAAGCGACAACTATGCCTGGAGGGAACGCGGAATCGCAGTCACAGTACCAAGTCGTACCACACAGCATAGGCTATAATAACGCTATCCCGTACCAGCAAGCAGCCAGCGATGTGACACTGCGGTAGGTCCAACGCCGCCAGTGATCAATCAAAACCACACACGTAGAGTTGACCCGACGGTCTATCATTATCATTAGTCTGCTGTTACCAACCAGCCAGCAGCGCTCATACCTGCCGCACCGGCCACTGAATGTATAAGACGGAGCTATACGCTCCCTGTCCGCTTGACTTTCGGCCTGTCGGGCCGCACCTCGGCCTGCAGCCTCGACTTTCGGCCCTGCATCTTCAAGATCTCGGCCTTCGGTCTCGATTCCGTGTCTGCAAAAAGAGTTTGGGTCCACGGATATCTGCGTCCGCAGTCGGCGCACGACTGCTGCAGCTGCGTGCACCAGGCACCGCAGGCATCGCTGCATGTTGCCTGTTCGCAGCAAGTACCAAACGGGTAAACGGGTAAATTTTTCTCAAAGTGACAACCCCTCGGCGACATCTGACATAGCCTGTCCCAGCCAAGTACGACACGGGTCTGCGTGCACAATTTTGCCGCCGTATACGTCGTGCGGTTTCGGAGTTATTGTAACTATCTCAAATATAGTATAGATATATACGAAGCTAGTGCATCGCGCGGCGTGCCTCTTTACGTCCCAGCTTTCGCTGATGCTCACTGCGCCTATCCACGAAGGGATGGCCAGGCTGAGTTGGCGTGGGTGGCTAAATACATACCGAGATGGTTTACCCGTATGCCGACGGTCACCCATCCAAGTACTAACCGGGCCCGGCGTCGATTAACTCCGTTGATGCGAATATTGACGTTACCAAGCTAAACTGTCACCTGTACGGGCCTGAATAAATGAACTATTCGTTCCGTTTCGTCGACGCATGCGGACATCGCATACACCAGCGACGCGATCGTACTTGATAGAATCAGTTTCTAATCAGTATATTATAATAATGATAATAATAATGATAATGTCTAACAGTGTCAACTTACAGCGGAGCTGAACAGTCTATAACAATAAAATACGTAATAAAATACAATAAAATGACTAAGCCTACAT
>Ga0209367_1005513_pt1 | contig 17552 bp, 16 predicted proteins | sample WorMetLIZISLAND2_FD_187412 | JGI IMG/M metagenome (GOLD analysis project Ga0209367, IMG submission 187412) | Marine gutless worms symbiont microbial communities from Max Planck institute for Marine Microbiology, Germany - Olavius geniculatus... ... | reverse complement strand
GGAAGGGAAGGTAATGGGAAGGAGAAGGGAAAGGGGAAGAGGAAGGAAAAAAGGGGAAGAGGAAAAGGGAAGGAAAAAGAAAAGGGGAAAGGGAAGGAAAAGGGGGAAAGGAAAAAAGGAAAAGGAGAACGGGAAGGGAAGGGGAAGGGAAAGTGGAATCGGAAGGAAATGGGGAACGGGAAAGGGGAAGGGAAAGGAGAAAGGGAAGGGAAGGTGGAAGGAAGAGAGCTTAAGAAAAGTTGGACGCACGGACGCTCGGACGCACGCACGGACACTCAGGTGATTTTATGTTCTGTCCAATGCTATGCATTTCATTGGACAGACAAAAATATAATGATAAATAAAAAGCCCAAAAACGTACCATGGACCATCTATAAAAGTGTACTATACCCCTCCCCATATTACTACTCTTAGTTACTTACATAGTTATGTACGTTATTGACACTATCCAACTGTGGATATTTATGATTTAGTTGTGTACTGATAATGTCCATTCTGTCTGTGATGTATCTTAGCAGAAGATGGTGACTGATGTCGATGATGCTGGTAACGAGTAAGTTAATTTCATGTTTTTCTATAAACTTTGCGGCTATTGTTGAACTGATTAGAAATGCCAAGCTACTCAGTGGTATGACATCTTAGATTGGCTACTTTTGTACTGTGTGTATTATATCAGGTTTTGCATATTTGCCTTTAGTAAGATTCATAAGTCCGAGTAGCAGTTTCTGTATAGGACATAGCTTGTTAGCAGACTTCACTTTGGCTCCATCCGAAAAAGGAGATAATTCCTTTATCTGTGTTGTATTTCTCGTTAAGTTATGAATAGTTTTATGGACTAAATTTTGCATCCTTGTGTGGTACAAAAGTAAGAGCAAGGTTGATGCGTTAAATGATTCAGCGCTTTTGCTCTTCATAGAAAACCCATCTCAGAGCTACAGAGCATCACCTGCCGTATGGGATCACACAGTGTTTTTTCCCACCTGACACAGGTGAATGTCCCCCACCTTAATACCAGCCAGATAGGCAGATTTACCTACCCTAAAGGGGTGGAAGGCTGAGTTGACCTTGACATACCAAGAATCCAAGATGGTTTACCTGCCCCCAGGCAGTCACCCATTTTAGTACTAACGTGGCCCAGCGTAGAGCAAAAAATTCGTTAATCGAGCACAATGCATTACTGCTATGCCAGGCCACCAAAGTAGTTGAGCTCTGATGACTACTTTTCATTTGTTGCTCTTGTGATGCATTTGCCAACAGACATGATGGTGGATGTTTTTGCTGTACCACTGGTTTCAGTCATAATGATGCTGATTTTTACAGAAAGCTGATGCCAGGATCAGAGCACATATCACCAGTCTGCGCAGCTGCCAGCTATCCAGCACCCATCATTGATGCTGCTGCTGCTGCTGGTAGCTTGCTGTTGAATGATGCGGGAGAGGAAGATACTACCATGGATGCTAGTGCAGTAGAAATTGTCACAGCCGGCAGGCCTGAGATGGAAATGGAAAGTGATGTAGCAGCACCACTGGCTGATGTGAAGGTTGAAGTGGATGAGTGTGTCAAACATCCTGCAGTCTCGGAGCAAGGTAAACTTGCTACACCATGCTTCTGAACTGTGAAGCTGTGAGTTCATTATTTTTGTAGTTTTTTAGGTCTGCCAAAAATTATGGAAGTTGGAATTGAGTCAGAAAAAACAACATCATATCATACATAGAATTTATAGTGTCCCCATTACAGAAGAAAATGATGGAGGCATTATAACACCAATGAATCAGTCAAAGATAAAGTCATAACAGGTCACAGTCACAACTAAAAGCTGGACTATAAATGTTTTAGATGTCGCTTAAATGCTGTCTAAGACAACATTCTATTAACTGACTTGGGCAGCCAGTTTCATGCAGCTAGACTCACGTAAGCAAAAACGACCCGAGACAAGTTGAGCTTAGTATTCTGGAGTCTGCTAAAAGTTGATGAGTTGAGTGAACGTGTTGACAGGCAGTGCTGATAACTGCGCAGTGTGTGGGACTCGTGTGGAACGTCCAAGCTTGAGTCGACCTCTGACCAAGTCCGACTGTTCACTGTATGACATCAGCGAGTCACAACTCACTGAGAACATGAGGGTGTGCAATACCTGTCGCTGCAGGTCCATTCACAAACGATACATGCAGTCAGTATTGGCTTTGCTGCACTCATACCATTCGTAAACAGTATATGCAGTCAATATTGGCTTTGCATTACTTATGTCTCTTGTTGCTTTGTGCTCTTGTTACATTTGTGCTAGTTTATTTCTAGACTTGCATTTGGAATAATATTTCAGATACAGATTGAAAGGTTGGGATGTAGGGATAATAGCAGACGTTTTTGATAGTTGTGTCATTTTATGGCAATAATTTCAAGCAAGAATGCCAATATTAAATGTCTGAGATATTTTACAGTATATGGAGACACATAGACCACTGCAATCATTCCTGTAAATGTAACTGCAAGTAATATATTCATTCTAAGTTTGTTGACTGTATATTGAGGAGTTTTGAAGCAAATGCTGATAATGATCTGATGCTGTGCATGACTGTCCAGGTGTCAGATGCCGACATGTAAAGTGTCACGTCGCAAGGCATGTCATCTGAGACAACTGCCGGCAAAACTCAATGACTTGTCGACTGAAACCCAGTCCAGCATCATGAGTCAACTGCGTGAGTTGTCTCATGCGCTGAGTTGTTGATTTGTTTTATGTACTTATGAGAGATATTAGGTCTTGAGGCCATGTGCCATACACCAGACCAGTGCAGGGCAGAACAGCCAGTTCCACCCTGTGGGCTTACCGGAATTAGGCTGCCATGTGGGTCCATCAGCCATCCTCAGAAAGTTCCCAACAAATATACTTGGTACTGAAAGTCATGGCGGGAATAGCAAAGAGCACAACTTCCCCCACCCACAAGACTACTCTATATTTTTGGGCTCACCAAAGGATCTTACGGCTACTAGCCAAGACCAGTTTTTGAAGGTCCTGAATGGGTCATGTGCACCTGTGTCAGGTAGCAGATGGGTAATTTCATATGGGAGCTGACACTGTAGTTCTGATATGAGTTTCCAAAGCTAGAACTATACACACCCTTTACCTCTTTGATTTAATATTTTTGTTTTGTATTAGTAAACATAACATTAAGAATTTTTTGATGTTGTTTCACATTTTGTTTTAAGCACATCTACTTTTATACACAGTTACAAGAAATCTGAGCTAATGCTCATGAGACATGAGAGCCTATAGCTGTTCCTGTTCACAGGTTGTCTTGGTCTGCCTCTAGCCGTTTCAGCACAGTTCACTCTTGAAATGTGCATCACAGTTTGAAATCGTGAAAAATTCACTAAAACCCCCGGTTTTGGGGGTTCAAGGTCATTCAAGGTCGTTGATGTTGACATTTGTAAGAAGCTCGTCGCCAGTACTTGTTATGATAAGCAGCATGTCTGTGCCTATCTGCAACCATTTTCACGCTAGACAAATAGCGTCATTTGGGTTTTTTTCGCCTTCTCGTTCATAAGGACGCCCGTGACTCAGTGGCGTGAAATTTTGTCACAAAATATTAGAGCTATCTTATGGTGGAAACTAAAGTCTCTATCTCATCTGGGCTTGAATTGGTACCGCGTCGCGACAGACACACAGACAAACAGAATTACCTTAACTAATTTGTGCTATAACTATGAGCTGTTGTGTGTGAAAATGAGTATCGGCATCTGAGTTGAGTGATGATGAGTATTGCAGTGCTGTGTGGCTTTGCTTGGCTTGTGCTGGCTGCCATGAGACTGGTATGTCATCAGTAAGTAGTGTAATTATGCTGATGATTGGATGGTTGTCGGTTGCTGTCAGAGCTGACAAGTGACAAAGCAGTTCGCTGCTGTTCGTCGTGTTTCAACCGAGTCATTCGCGTGATTAACAATGCAGAGTCCAGTGGGAGGACAGCTGAAGTCACTGACGGTAGGTTGAATCCATGAATGAATACTGTAAATTTGTACAATAATGTCAAGTGCAGACTAATAGACTAATAGACTGAGGTTCAGAGTCACTGGCTGACCACAAAGTGATATCAAGAGCTTCTTACTCTGATTTTTGCTGTGCAAAGCATGTCACAGTCATAAGTTGGCAAATCTGGCCAGATGAAAATGTTTGTTAGAACTTTGTAGATTTGGCTGATTTTTGCACAGTTGCTATACATCCAGGCTTACAACTAAACAAAACTGGTCTGGACTCTAAACTTGCATCATTTGTGTTATTTCATTGTTTGATGTGCGGTTAGTACCAGAAGACATAACTATAACACCTACGCTTTTATTTCAGCGAACATCTATGTTTCTGCTTGTTATTTGACTACACATGTAGAAAACCAACAATTATTTTTGGGTGCAGTAATTTTCTCCCAGATCTAACCCATCTTCGGCCATATTTTAGCGGTTGGCTTAAAAATTGAATTTTTTAAATTTGTGATTTCAGTTTGTGACTACGGTAGTTTGTTTGTTTGTGCCATTTAGTTTTCCATGTGTGATGAGTTTGTGCTGGGCAGGGAGTCCACTAAATCTGTGTTAATACAGCACTTGGCAGCACTGCAGCGTTCTGTTGATGTTAACATGCAGATGCTGGTGAAGCTGCATCATGCTGGACCAGTGATGAGGTGGAGTTATTTAAGCAGGGTAAGTAAGTCACTGAGCGTGTTGTCTGCTAAACGTGTGGCTCCAGGCAGCATCTGCTCCATGTGTTCTTTGTTTTGCTTTTTAGCTTTCTCAGCAAATTCTGTTTGTTGCTGTCTCTGATCTGTGTGGTCACACATAGCTAAGTGGGTGGTTTATGGGACACTGTCTGGATGGATGATTTAGCAAAGTTTTCTCAGGCACTATAACAGATTGGACTGTGATGTTTTTGCATGTACGCTGCATCCCAGACCCCTGATACATTTTAAAATAACTCTCAACAGTTCTGGTTCAGTATAAACAAATTTTGGTATAAAAAATCATCATATAGTCAACACTTAAAGGTGCTTGTGGCCTAGTAAAAATTTTTAACACAATACCAGCTGAGGAGACAACTACATGGTAATGCTCCAACGAAGCATTTGTGACACAAAGAATAATAATAAAAATAAAACAACAAAGCCCAGCTGTCGATAGGAAGACCTGCTACAGCCTGAGCCTATACAGTTCCTGTTGTAGTACTGACCTTCGAGGTCATCCGAGTTCGATGATTTTCATCTCATCTGAAAGGGCATATGTGATATTAGTGATCAGTAGCAACCTTGGTCCTATCTTGCACTGTTTAGCCACAGTACATCCATGACAGAGGGACAGATGACAATTGTGCCATACACGTGCTATACAGCATAGCTGTAGCATGTCAGTGAGAAAAGCTGTAATTTCAGTGAATGATCGGTCGCCAGATGCAGCACGCTGATGACAAAGTGTGTCCATCAGAAAACCATAATCAGTTGGGATTTACAAAAACCTTGCTAATCGTCACTATGAAGTGTTGAGAGATTATCATGGGATGTTTATTGTTTAAGCTGTATTATAGAGGCATGCTGTGTGCGTGTTTTAGGTCTGCGAGAGCATGGTAAGATCTGGTCAGAAGTTGCGGCACGGGTTGGCTCACAAACTGCGGCTCAGTGTAAACATTTCTACCGAAGCCAGAGGCAGAAACTTGAGCTAGATAACATCATTGCTGAATATCAGGCATCAAAGGTTTGTGTGGTTTTTACTTTGATCTTTTGTGTGTGTATTAATAATTATCATTGTCTTAGCAGAAACTTGGACTCAACCGGCCAAGGTGAACATTATCTCATACGGGGCATTAATTTGCTGTTTTAGGGACAGATGGACGGAGAGCAAATGTCAAAGGCTGCTGTTTCTGACGATGAAGAAATTTCATCTGATGAGGATGACATCGAATCTGAAGAAGAGAACATGGATTCATCAATGATGAATGATACGGTGAATACGGATATACTGAGCAAGTCATCAGATGTTATTGATGGTATGTTTAATCATGTGTGGTAAATTATTATTATAGCTAGTTTATAGAGCTATTTACAAATTTACCTCTGTCACAGATTCATAAAGGCAAGGTAATAAACAAATTTTTGATGATTAAAGACCCCACTGCACCTCAAACGTTATGCTGCACTACCATGTGAACATTATTGTCAGAAAACTAGCTAATATAATTAATTAATCAGTCATATTACTTATAACTTTGAAGTAGCTCTACTTTTAAGGCAAGTGATCAATTTTGATAGATTGATATCTCTTAAGCTTTTGAGCCGCTGGTGTAAGTGAATATTTTTTAATTGGTTGTTTATCGATTGATTGATTTTTATGCCTCTGCCAACATAGTGGCTGGAGGCATTATGTTTTCGAAGTGTTTGTGCGTCCGTGCATGCATACATCCTAAACAAACATTGTTAGCATGATATTTCGTGGAATTGTTGTCGGAATTTGAGCAAACTTTCACCACTGATGGATGTTGGGACAAGGATGAACGCGTCAAATTTGGGCGTCAAAATAATAATAAATAACACTATTCGCAACAAGTGCAGAACACAAATGACAAAGAAAAAGACAGACAGGGACAGAATGAGAAATTAAACTGTCAAAACAATCACAAACATCCAAGTACAACTGAAGCAAAGTGACTATAAACGGTGGATGCAAAAGAAGTATATAAAGAACAGTTAGTTTTTATACATAGTGAATCACAATAATAGTTTTGAAGGTTACCAAGATAACCATACTTGATATTCTGAACACAAAACACATTACTGAGATATCTACAGTTAGTAGCACATGATATCAGAAACCACCTACGTAGATCATAGATATCTAGATAAGAAAAAAAATATTGCAACAATTTAACAGGTCAAGGGTCAAGGTCACGGCGGGGTCACCTGCCCCAAAATGCACTTTTTGGCCTTGTTCTTGTGACGTGTTGACAGAGGCATAATAGTCGATGGAGTCATAACCACCATCTAGTTGATTCGATTGCGTGCTTGCTTGATCAACTGACCAACTTTTGTAATCTGTTCATGTCAGGTGAGGTGCTGATGAAACCTGTGCAAGCGGAGACAGTCGTAACAAGAATATCACAGGCGAACGGCAGTGTACTAACAACTGAAGCTGACAATGATGACACAAAACCTGCGGTGAAAACTCAACCGTCATCTGGCACCAGCAGCGAAGCTCCGCTGACTCTTCTGCCAACGGATGCATCAGACCAGCGTAGCTCTGGGGTGGGATTGGATGAGGTGGCAAATTGTGTCACATCGTTGGATGATCGTCTTGTACGTCGTTCTCACAGTAGCGAGGACGCTCATGACAGGGTGGAGAAGACGGAGCTATGCAGCGTGTCATGCATGCGTGATCTCATCAACTCAACCATTGAGAAGACACTTCAAGACAACTCGGACATACAACACTCAGCCCAGACACCTCCCATGCTGGCTGTCAGTGGTAAGGCTTCTGTCTTCAGCAGTTTCATACAAACAATCATTTATTCCTATTTGGGCAAATAATGGCTCCAGCGCAATTATTTGTATTTATGTATTTGTGTAAAAATGTGAATAGTTTGAATGTACATGAGTTATTTCCAAAAAATGCGAAGAAGCTGTTGATGCCAGCACTGTTCTTGTAGTTTTACAGTGAAAGCAGTCAGCATTTATTCCATGCAGTATAATTAAAATCTGATAAAATTTTATGTTTGATGATATTTAGTAGTCTGTGACTGTTGCAATCAAAAATACCCTATCACATTTCTTTCTATACTAGCAGCAGGTTTTTAGTTGTTCCTACAGTACTTTTATTTGGCCACTGAGAACAGCCCGGTATCTATGTTTGGATGACTAGTAAAAAGCATTATCTTACAATTCAATTATTAGTTACAGTTCTCCACATTTTTGGCACCCAAACAATGTCTTCAGCAGCCATTTAAACTGTTTAGAAGTTATGACGTTAGGCCAGGCATTTGGTAGTTAATGACTGTTTTGTGCAATGTGAACAGAGAGATTGAACCTACCGCCACATGCTGTGAGGCATGAGCTGGATCGATCATTGAATGGTCGTCATCAGAGATCAGAATCAGCCAACCCAGTAATTAATTACCGTGATGCACGGCCGGGTGAGCATGTGGCCGAGGACCTCTCCCGGCCTCTGTCTTCATCGTATCCGTATTATCAACGTCCGTCAGCACACACGGGGATAGTTGGAGCCATGTCGGCGCGTCCGCCGGAGGACGTAGCACAGCCAATGAAGCTGCCACCACCGGCACACAGTCACCACCGGCGTGCCGACGCCCCGTCCGACCACATTTTGCCAGACGGCTCTACCGTGTCGCATCGCAGTCCAGCCAAGAACATGCCATCATCACGAGCACATGCCATCTGTGACCACCTGCCACCGACTGACGTCCCATCACCAAGAGACGATGTCACATGGCCTAAGCGCCGAACCGTTCCGGCACCATTGCAATACTTACCACCAACACCATGCACCATCACGGCATCAGCTAGTGGGCCTGTTCCCAAGTTCAGTGCCACATCATCAGGGCCACCACCACTGATACATGAACCGCTGAAAGGTGTGGGGACAGGCTCCATTGTGCTTGGAACGCCCTTAAGTCCGGAACAACGACGCCGGCACTTTGAGCTACCTCCAGCTGTTGGAATGCTGTACAAGGGTGGCACTGACCCTAATATGATGAGAGCGGGATTTTCCGTTGGTCCCCCGATTGCCCCGCCACCTCCACCTCTACCACCACAGGATGGACAGTTTCCAATCATTGCAAGACAGTCGGCTGGGGTTCCGTGGCCACCTAACCCCATGCAGCAGCCGCAACAGTCTGTGATCCGTGCCACAGGTGACGTCAACGTGCCGACGAGCTCACGCGATTTGCTGTATGGCGATCTGATGACGGCTCGCCAAATGCATCGTAACCAGGCTGCTACGCTAACCGACAACACTACCAATGATCGTCGGCAGATCTCACCACACGCTGCTGGATCCTATGGCCCACCATCCTGGCCACGAAGTGGTGGTAGGACTGAGCTGATTGGGGGGCCGCCGTACTTTGACGACATGCATCGTGCAGACATTCTCAACACCATGCTGCCATGGCCTGTCCGTCCACCAGCCAATGTCACACGGTACAGTGTGTGCGGTGAGCCATCACGCCAGTGCTATACACCACCGCTGCCAATCCACAAGGCAATCGTCGGTCGTGAGCCGGTGATCTCCAGGGGCACTTTCCCGAGCAACGATCGACTAGCACGTGGGCACGATCATGCTGATCTTTCTGTCCCTGGTCGGGGCGTTCCAGATTTCAGCCATGGCAGTGATGCAAGGATCAGTCCATGTTACAGAGATATGGCTGAAAACATCTCTGATTGGCATCGAAGTGATCTTCGGCATTCACCGGCAGTGGACTCACGGGAACTGTCGTCAGACAGCAGCAGTCACCGTCCTTCTGATAACCAGGGCAGCAGCATTCAAGGACCTGCAGTCACGTCATCGTCCGATCAAATGACAGCTGCTAATCTGATAGATGCCATCATAATAGACCAAATCAATCAGGAGCCAGGACCATCAGGTCTCCCAGCCAAGCCGTGTGTCCCATCTTCGAGCCAGGCAGCTGCAGTGATGGCAGCAGTGGTGGCTGTCAGCAGCGTGAGTGCTGTCAGTCGTCTGAGAACTGATACTTCGATCGGCAACCAGCCTACAGCGGGGTCCGGCGTGTCTCCTGTACTCTGCAGTCCGGAAAAACAGCAGAGAAGATCACCAGCGGACACGGACCACTCCAGCCACAAAGATCTGACCCTCGGTGAACACATTCACTCCATAATCATGGATGATTTCAAGCCTAAAGATCGAGATGATGCAGATGGTTTGGCATTTGATGCAGCAATAAATAATGGTATGTTTTATTTCTTAGTGATGTTATACAGCCATTGTCATTGAAGAATGTGATTTTTTAGTACTGAATTTGGTAGGTGTTGCTGTTTGAATATCTCAATAGAGTTTTGTGCTCTCCTAGTGCATCTAGTGCACACCACATTACATGTGCACTGTCAATCTTGATCTTTCAGCAGTATCTCAAGACTTCATCTCTCATGACGAGGCTTAATTGTCTGCCACTTTACTGATGTGGTTCTGAATATAATGCTTATTATTTAGGCTGCATTAAACTTGTCTGTGGTTATGATAATGCTATGATTACATGCTTGCGTACAGCTGATTGTGTGATGGTTTGGCAGGTACTAGCACTATACCGAGTGAATCAGTTGATGACCAGGCCGATGACAGAGAGGCAGAACTAGGCACAAAGTCGTCAGTTGAAGCCTGCTCATCACCCAGCTGTCTTTCACCACGGGCGTCAACCGATGCGCTACTTCCAAGTTTTCAGCCGGATGATGATGTCGTTGTGACGTCACCACAGTTGTCGCCATCGGCCGAACATTCGTCTCGGAATTACCCGGGATCTGCGGTGCCACAGTTCCGAAGAAATCGATCACCGCGGTCAGATGAAGCGTATCCGGGACCGGGACATGCTTATGCTGGGCATTCCCCATGGTCTGGCGGGCAGATCATGCCGTCATCCATTCGTCGGTCATCTTTCTCCGAGCAAGTGCCTTGTGGATCTCTGCATAATGGCATTGTAGTCGAGGACTTGACCGCAAACTATCCAAAGCTTGACCAGCCGTTCATTGAAGCTCAAGATCGACAAAACCGGTCTCCACACTTAGGAGACATGAGGAAGGAGATGATAGTGAGAAGTAAAATGGATCTTCTGCGAGTTGATACATCTCCCGCTATGATCAGCCGACAGTCGAGGGATTCAGCAGCTGAGCAAGTGAGCTGTATTTCTGTGATTTGTGCACGGTTTAAGTGAATGAATTCAAATGTGTGGGTAAGTGAGTAAAGTTTTCATCGTGACCTCTTGTTTGGAAACAGTGAAATGTCAAGGAATATGTCTGCAGTCAGGAAAAGAAGTGAAGGAATCATCGTGAAAGAAAATTAGTCTCAAAAACTGTATTGTTAACTAATTTTGGGGCAATAATGTTGTTTAGTAACATAATAGTAGCATAGTGTTGTATGTTTTGCATGCATGTTTGCAGCACAGAGCATTTGTCTAATTGCATCACATTAATAGCAATGTGTGTTTAGTAATAAGCTGCAATTAATTGTTACGATTAGAAAAATTTTAATCATTATATTTTCAATTAAAATTGTTTCACTAAGGACACTTTGTAAGTTAGATACCGTAACACACATTTGATAAGTGATAGTCACTTTTTCAGGAGAATATGATTGGATACTACAAACATTTAGGCTATTACTACTAATAATAATAACAATAGCCACAACAGTGTTCATGGTGCTGTCTCATAGCAGGTATTAACTGCCACTGCAAGAGTTCACCCTGGTTAATTTTGTTGATATAGACTTATTGTTGTCTTATTGTATTTGTGACAGCTATTAGCTGAAACATGCATTTTTCTTGCACAGTAAATTTGGTTAATTCTAATTAAAATTTACGTTTAGTTAATGGTTATGATTAATTAATAGTCATTTTTTTGGTGAATTAATTATTGAAATTTTTGCTCAATTATTACCAGCTGTAGTTTGGTAATAGCGTGATGTCAATGTGTGCCAGTCGTCGGAACCACGTGGATCTGGAGTATGCCGAGGTGAGTCGCCAGCAATGGCAGCTAGCAGCATGGCTTCTGAGGCAGACCGACTGACAGTGGCTGGTGCTAGCAGTGATTCACACTGGCTGGAACTATCACGTAAACGTTCAGCCTCCGGTAGCTGTCTTTCACCTCACAGTTCAAAGCCCGTCTCACCCGATGGACGTAGTAAGCACAGCCTGTATTTAACTGTAGAACTTGTATTTTTCTTGTTGTTACTTTTGCTGAAGAATGACTGAGGTTTTGTTATTGCATCACTTTGTATCCATGCTAATTTTTTAAATAAATGTACAAAATAGCAGTTTATACACTTGTTAACAGCAGTCACATCAAAAAACTGTAAAAGTCATAAAAAGGTGATATTTTTCAACAGCACATTGATGGCTAGTTGATGTGATGCTGGTAATGTCATTTTTAGCCGCCCATACGAACAGTCCAGCTGATGTATTTGTGACATTTGTGCCTATCTGTCTATTATCTGTAACATGTATTGTGGCTAAATGGCACGTTTTACCGGAAAACTACCTGAAAAGTAAATAGGTACCCAGACGGCTACTCTGTGGTACTGATTTGAATTCCCTATCACCCCATGCCATTCCCGTGAAATGTGGTACTGTCTGCACCCCAAATACTAGGGTCGTTCGATAAATAAGTTACAAAACAGCATTATTCTGTTAGTTTTCTAAATATTAAAAATCCAAAATATACGTTTTGTAGGAAATTTAATTCTGAGTAGCACCTGTGAGTTTTATGACGATGATGTCACTGTGACATTATTTATAAGCATTAAATATGGCGACGTTGCCACTAAAATCTTCTCGTAATTAGTGTGCCGTTATTGTATTTTTGTGAGCAAAAAAATAAATGCAAATCAGATTCACTCATGAGATGCATCCAGTATATGGCAACAAGTGCTTTTCGAACCGATCAGTTCACGTTTGGTGTAAGAAAATGCTAGATTGGCAGAAATTTGTATCATATAACAAGGTGCAATCAGTCGTTCTTCAGTGGCATGGACAGCAGCCAGAATCGTTCTTTGCATCAGGCATTCAGAAGTTTGCTGACAGATAGGACAAATGTTTGAGAGAACTCGGACGATATGTTGAAAAATTAAACATTAGTTCTTAGCATTTAAAGAGATGGTGTTAACTTGTTAAGTTTATTTATTGTTTTCCTTCTTATGCTGTTTATCACTTGCGAGTTATGATAGATTACTGGTGGGGAAAATAATACACATGTAGACTGTGTTCTGTGAACAGATGACGTCATAATAATGACATCATCAAAAAAATTTGTACAGGGGTTCAAAATGAAATTCCTCACAAAACGTATATTTCGCTTTTTTAGATTTGAAAAATTAACATAATGATGCTGTTTTGTAATTTATTTATCGAACGATCTTCGTATTTGCATTATGAATTGCAGCTAAACTGCGTCAGTTAGCGGCATGGTTACGTTGACATCTTATAGGAATTGACCTACCCAGCTGCATAGACCCCTAAGCCATCATGTTAGCTGCAAAAGTTTGCTAAGCCGCCACTGCCACATAAACCGCAAAAAAATGCGTATAAGGCGCTGAGAAAATCGCAGCTAGCCGAAAAAAAATTTGTTACTATCACTCTGTGTGAAGACTGAAAAACCACAAAGTGGCGTAGAAGTAAGTAAGTAAGTAAGTAAGTGTAAAGCGTAGAAAACGCGCCACCATGACGGTCTGCGATGACGTCATGAGTTTAGCCTATAGACGTCATGAATATTAATGGCCTAGCCTAGAATGATGACGTCGTCGGCTAGGCCATTAATATTCATGGGCTAGGGTCATGACGTCACTGCAGGCACTGATAGATTAGAATATTTTGCATAACGTAACATAATGCCGCATTTCGTTTGAATTCACGCATTAATTTCATATATTTATGAAGCTCAAATTAACATATTATATATGCGAGGTTAAATGTCTAATTTAAATCTACAGAAATTGCGCGAGTGAGTTTGAACGTGGCCATGGACCTTTAATGCAAAATTACGTATATGAGTAAAAAAACACTGCATTCAACATTTCACATTTGCTGGCCTTCGAACCCAGTGGTGCGGTTGGCTCAACCTAGCCACAGCTGGCCTTCTTGTTTAGCTATATTGCACATTTGTGCATGTTGGTGTATTGCATTTTATTTCATTTGTTTGTTATATGTTTGTAGCTCAGTTTCTGTACGTACCCCTTGTGTTGTTTCATACTCAGGTGGTTCGGATAACATCATTTGGCCCTCAGACACTGGCAGTTCCATATCTCCACGGTCGTATTTGTCACCGTCATCTGGCAGTTCGGAGTCTCGTATACGTCTTACCACGGCTTTATCACAGCCCAGTAAGTGCATCATCTGTCATCGTAATAGTATGTGGGTTCATAAACTAATTGTTGCGATTTTGTGTGGACTGTATTTGTTATGTCTGTTGTGTCTCAGTAAATTATTATTCAACTTTGATGAAATTTTACAGAGGGGTGGAGATTGGCCCAATGTCTGACTTTGGTGGCGATCCGATTTAGAATCTGAATCCAGGGTCCTGAATCTGATCCAAATCATGTACACATGACAGCGCTTTTGAGTCTGTGATGTTTGCCAGGTGACAGCACTGTTCTTTGTGGAGGGAAGCTATTTATTGTGTTAACATTATTTACCAATTTAAGGAGCCACTGTTGCTGTGTGAATCAAGCTGATTGACTTTTTGGCTTTCTGCATTCATTTATATGTATGGTCTTTTGGACTTAGAAATGGCATCCAACCGTAACTGCTTGAGAGCTGATGAGAGATACTTCATCGGTTTCAGTAGCTGTGTGACATTATTTGTACATTATGTCCCAAGACATTGAACCTTCGTGCCATCTGTAACACGCGTAACGCATTCAAGCAGAGACTGAATCTTACCTGTGCTGTAAATTTTATGACGTATCGTATCTGGGTGATTTTTTGTAGGCCTTGTCATTTTGTTATATGTTGTACGCTGTGAGTCGTAAAAATATACAGAAAATATTTCTTGTATTTTATTTCATTGTTGGACTGGTCAGCCCATTTCTATCTGAAATTAACATTACTGTTGTCATTAAATTTGGTTGGTTTGTTTATTTGTGACAGATTTAGGCAGTCGAGTGGAAACATCAGGCACAGATGCAGTACATGGTGATGCCGTGGATGATTCGTACGTGCATTCAAGACCATCGGACTTTTCACCGACTTGTTGTCATGTCTCGTTGAGCAGACAGCAAGAAATGACCAGCACTTCATCAGCAATGCTTCACCCCACGGTGCAGACGAGTCCCAGTGGCTCACTGGCTCCAAGCCCCAAACGACGGCGTCTCGAGTCAATGGACTCTGCACATTGCGATCCGCAGCCATCCGCTGATCATCACATTGCTAAATCCACACCACTACCTGTCATCCGTCTCACCAAAGAAGCCGACACGCCACGTACAATCCCAGTTAATTCCACCACCATTGATGGTGGCATGGGCTCAACTGAACTTTCTGATAGACTGTCACCTTCTCCGGGGGGCAGGGTCGACGGAGTCACTGGAGACCAGCATGATAGGCGAGATGGCCCCAGGAATGATGAGAAAGCATCACCATCTGACAGAAAGTCGCCATTGACCGAAGACAGCTAATTAAGTGTGGTCCACTCGATTCTGTAGATAGAGTGAATATGACTCTGTGCCATAAACTTCATTATGTGAATGTGTATCGTATAACTAGCCATGGTCAGGTGACAGTTAATTACATTTCTTTGCTAATTCAACTGACGCTGACTCTGTATATGACTCTGATGTTAGATATTTCCATCTGTTGTGATGTTTGTAGACAAATGCTCTGACTGGTGTGATGATTGTACAGGCAATGACATACATAGATATATACAGGGTGGTCCAAAAAAACGGCACAAAGTTAATGACACCATAATTTTGCAACCGTACATAGTAGAGTCAGGCGGTTTTCAGCAAAATGTTTCAAAAGAAATTCTTTACATGACTGAAGTCAGTATTTGAATACAGCACTTAAGTATTATTTGTTATTGCCGCTGGCATTTGAACTATGCAAAAACACTATTACCCTCGACACTGTGGTCCATAAAAACGTGCTACTTTTATTTTTTCAATTGCTCATTGAAGCATTGGCTGATTTAAATAATTTTTGGCAAGCGACATTAAAAAGAAACTTGACGTAAATGTCTACAGTTTTGGCCACCTTGCCTTAAGGTTGTCGCTACATTACCTTGTGAAATGCATAAGTCGTAGTTTGACCATTGAAAACAATGAATTCATACTGGGCAGTGCATGCGTCAGCTCAGAAAATTACTGAGACCACAAAATCATTGAAAGTCTGTTGCTTCGTCTTTATTTCAAAATTTTAAGTCGACAAACTGAAATGATACATCAACAGCGAGTGGGCTGCTTGAGTCGTGCAGTTACTGAACGTGCTGTTGGCAAATGGTGTCAACGTCTACCGCTCGCATTTGTGCTGCAGGAGGACATGTTGAGCAAATGCTAAAATGAAGATGATGTGATGAGACACGTGTGATTTTTTGAGTGATAATAATTGCTAATTGCATTTGTCGCTATTCAGTTTATAATTTCTGAGCTGACGCATACGCTACCCGATAGGAATTCATTGTTGTCAATGGCCAAACAGTGACTTCTGCATTTCACACGGTAGTGTAGCGACAACGTTAAGGTGAGGTGGCCAAAACTACAGACCTTTGCGTCAAGTTTCTTCTTAATGTCGCATGCGAAAAATTATTGTAATCGGCCAATGTTTCACGGAGCTATTGAAAAAATAATAGTGGCAAGTTTTTATGGACCAAGGTACATTGAAGGTAATTCTGTTTTTCAATAGTTCACTTGCCAGCGGCAAAACAAAGAATATTTAATTGCTGTATTTAAACATTGACTTTGGTCATGTAAAGAATTTCTTTCAGAACATTTTGCTGAAAACCACATGACTCTGTGATGTACGGTTGCAAAATTATGGTGTCATAAACTTTGTGCCGTTTTTTTGGACCACCCTGTATATATATATATATACACATGTATATATATATATATATGTCAGCATCGTCGGACTGTTACATTTTGTCATTGAGAAAGTCATTAAACATTAGTCGTTTAAGTGCAAGGATCTGTAGATGCACTGGCAGCACTCTGATTGTGTACATACCCCAGTGCACTGTGTTTCAAAAAAACGGGCACCCTTTTTATTTCTTTCATAATTCACTCAAATGATGATCAATTTACATAAAATTTTTACCAGATGTAGCTGAAGAAATGCTAATTAAAAATATATGGACAAAATATGGCTGTTAGTTAAATATTCTTTGCTAGTTGTGATGTGATGCTGACGTCATAGCGTGGCGCGAGTACAAACTGGTTTGTCATAACCGGTGCTGTAAGTTGCTGAATAGCTGCCCTGCATCGATGGTGAACTTTATCTGGGTCGCTGATGACATTAAACTGTTGAAGTTTTACCATTGCGGCCACAAAAACGCCTAAAACGATCACTTTCACATACTTGTAAGAATAGCTTGACTTTTAGACCTTCCAGCATGACAGTGCACCAGCACACATTGCTTGCAAGTTGGTTGAGTTTTTGAATCGCAAAGCGCCTGATTTCATGCTCCCGTGTTGCTTATTGCTGATACGATGAAAATTTTTCATCAATGAACCAGATAAAATTCACCATCAAAGCAGAGTAACAAGGGACAGCACCAGTTGAGACAAGCAAGCTTGTATTCACGATGCATTATGACGTCAGCATTACATCACAACTAGCAAAGAATATTTAACTAACAGCC
>Ga0209367_1005511_pt1 | contig 17557 bp, 13 predicted proteins | sample WorMetLIZISLAND2_FD_187412 | JGI IMG/M metagenome (GOLD analysis project Ga0209367, IMG submission 187412) | Marine gutless worms symbiont microbial communities from Max Planck institute for Marine Microbiology, Germany - Olavius geniculatus... ... | reverse complement strand
TGTCTATGTCATCCGCAAATCGCAGGTTGTTTATTCTTATTCCGTGTACCGATATTCCTTCTTCGCCATCTTTGACTTTGTCCATGGCTCTCTCTAGATCCGCGATGAACACAGTGGGTGATATTGAATGTGCAAGTCCTTAAATGTTGCCGTTAACAAGTGTATAAACCAATGTTTTGTACATTTATAACAAAGTAATAACCTGTACAAGTGAACCCATCGCCTGCATAGCCGGTTGGACAGGTACACACGAATCCACCCGGGTTGTTAGTGCATGTAGCCCCGGCATGACATCCTCCGTTGTTGGTAGCACACTCGTTGATATCTGCAATGTAATTAATCACACATAATTAATACATTAACGATGCAGAATTATCGCTTCTTTTGTAATAAACCGTTATGCACAATTTTACTAAACAAAACGGGCAGCCAAGCAAAGCTCCATTTTCAGGTCTGAAGAACAGTTCATGCACGTGAGCATAACTGTGCACTTTTAAAAACTTCAGAAAGAATCTGCTTTTATATTGGCTTGCGACACGTCAGCTTAGCAAAGCTCTAGTTTCAGACAACGTGTCGTTGTGCCACGTACGGACATCAAGTGTTAGGCCTATTCAGATTGACATATCTCAGCAACGGAGCATCGTATGCTTTTCGAGTTTGGTTCTGTGGTAGGATATTTGGGGTCGCATATTTATTGGGTACAATAATGTTTAAACATAATTTTACACGCCCCTATTTTTAATCACGCAAACAATATTTTACGGTGAACGGCCGAGGCAGCTTAAAGATTTCGTGCGCAATTTTCCACAAACGTTTGCTAAAGTTTTCTTTTAATTTTGAAATTAACAATGTCTACTTTTGCGCACTGCCAATCGTGTAGCAAAGTTTTAAGTCAATCGGCTGAGAAATACCCGATATGTCAGTCTGCAAAATACCAGAAAAAATCAGCAGTAAAAGGGAACACACAATTTCCCGCAGGGACAGTCGCTCGCACGGACGTTTGCCCGCACGGGCATCCGCCCACGCGGTCAATTATTGCCCGTATGAACTATGGCCTGCTATACAGCCGGCGAGGATGCAGCATCGGACAATAGCCCGTAAAGACACACTAACGTGTTGCCTGCATTTTGTATTGTGAATTTAACTCACTCCTGTTACACAGCCAATGTAGAAGTTAACTAAAACAAAATTGAACTAAACATTTGGACAAAACGCAGCGCGAAAGCCTTTTTAGCTGCGCCGTACGTTAGATTGGGAGTCTTCACCAGATGTCGGAAACTATACATTTTTCGTCTGGTGTCAAAGATTTATAATGGTCAGTCAACGAAGCGCAGAAATACCACGTTGCAATGTGCCAAAAATGACATTAGCGACAAAAACAGAAGCCTTCAGCAAACCTGTTGCGTTTCGCCGGGTGGCTTAAAAAGTGAGTCTTCATAATGTTTCTTAGCAGTTGCAGCGCTGGAAGCAGATATGTCAGTGTTTTTCGTCGTCAAGTTCGAGTTCGAGACATTTTTGTTATAGGGCAGAGTTTATCGCCGAGCATAGGAGAGAAGTACAGTAATGGCGTGTAAACAGTGATTTTGTTTACCTTGATTGTCTTGTTATTATTTTGTTTAGTATTGTAAATACGTCTTAATAAAAGTTTATTTGTAAAATGAAAGTGTTCGAACCTGACAAGATCTTACCTGTTTCCAAGATTTCATCATTAAAAAAATTACAAATAATTATAATGACTTACCCGTGCACGTCATTCCATCGCCGTTAAATCCAGGTAGACATTCACAGGTGAAACTCAGGTAGGTGTTAGTGCAGGTGGCGTCAGCGCTACAACCTCCATTGTTTGTTGCACATTCGTCGACATCTGCGTTAGTACGGACAGATTCATAAAAACAAGCAGTATCAGAAATAAACCAAAAACTGATTCGCAGTCAATTAATTAATCAATCATAGTTGCTTTCGTAGCAGACTATATTTGAGGTAGCCATTGAGTGTCTGTTCAAATGTCGCTTATACGCATGCATAAGTAAGTAAATACGACGACTTAGCAAGCGTATTTAACAGTTATCCACAATGCGCCGCGCTCTCAACATTTAAACAGAAATGTCTTCAGCAGCCGCTCAAACTGTTCAAAGTTAACATCAGTTAGTTTTAGATGAGCTGAAAGTTTGTTCACCAGTTAAGGACAGCATTCACTACGCAGCACATACATAAACCCGCAAACAAAGATTTACTTAAATTTAGTTGATGCAATAAGCCTATACAGGAATGTTGTAAAATCGGCAAAAGTTCGAGGTAGTTAAAGAACGATTTTAAAAGGTGTCCTTTTTTGACGATGGGAACCCCCTCACCTAGCTGCACGAAATTTTGTCGCCTAAGAGTAAACTCGTCGTAGCAGCCCGCGGTAAAAATTCTATGGTCCTATCTTGCGCCTTTTTGGACATAATACAGCAGTGTGACAACGGACAAACAATTATAGACCTCTTATAGAATAAAGACTGACTGCGTTATTTTGGACATGACTAGACCGTTCAATGAGCGGTGACTTTTTCACGTATCGGCGTCAGTGACTTTGTTCCATTAGTGAAAACCGTGAACGTTTAACAAAGACTTAGTGTGGTAGATCTGGGGAGCTTTGAAACACAATATCAGTGTGTCCCAATTAACAAAAAAACCTTTCACCGCATATGCCATGTATAATTGTGCAAGGCTAAATCAATCTCTAACGCTTTTTTGCCATTTTGTCAGCAACCGCTTAAAAGTTTGACACAAAAATTTTACGTTTATTGACTGGTTATACCTTTCTTTATAAAGGCGTCAAATGGCATGTCATTGTCGTTAACGACAACAAAATCTGTGATATTTTCCGTAATTATAATGTTATTTTTCGCGATCAGGTGCAGCAGAATAAGAAAAACTTAATCTCAATTTTCACAGTTCACCACGTTTACTTGGCGGTAATAAGCTAATAATAAATGCAGTGTTCACATTGAATAAAAAAGTAAAATACTTAGAAGAAATAAGCGTACGCCTTCTTTTGAAATAACACAACAGGAAACTAGCTCAAAAGCAGCGAACGTTTGAGGTAGTTAAATAGATTTACCACTTTTTCTATAATTGTGTTTTTTGTGTTTTTAACTGTTTGACTTTTAATTTTTGTTATTTTGTCGACTGTTACCGTGCAGCTGTATTCAATAGGTGTGTGTTTGTTAATTTGTGTCAGTACAAACTAATCATTTATTTATTACCATAACAACCGTTTACTACATTTAGTAAAAAAATAGTTTATGGCAATGCGTTACACAAATAAAAAATATGTAACGTTTACAATCAATCTTTATTTTTTTCATAAAATACGTTTTAACGTTATTTTTCGGAAAGTTTGTTACATACATTATACTCTTGCTGAAAATAATTTTGAGAGCAATGACGCCCATAAAACCATTTTTAGTAAATTATGACGACAATTTTAAAGCAAATTCGTTAACTGCACGCTTCTCAAAAATTATTTATACGTCTGTCTGTGCAGCTTACCGACGGGGAGTTGTTCACAGGTTGTTCTCATAAGCGGTTCCACGTAACTGACAAGGGCGTTGAAGTTGGGCACAGATAACACGGCACCCGGAGACGCCATTTGGTTCAGTTCATCCACGTACGAACCAGGGTTAATGCCAACCGCTTCACGTGTACACAGACAAACATTGATCATTGATCGTAACTCAAAATCCATTTCTCCCGGCCCAATAAAATGTTTTCGAAATGACGTGTAGGTTTTCTCAATTACATACACTCGGTCACGTTCGTTGTTGCTTGACTGCACTCACTACGCTAGTCAGGAAGACAGACACGTAAACGAAGAATTACTTGAATTTAGTTAACGCGATAAGCCTATATAGGAATGGTGTAAAAATCGACAAACGATTGAGGTACACTGTAGTTGAGAATCGATTTTAAGAGGCAACTCTCTTTGACGATAGAAACCCGCTCATCTAGCTGCACGAAATTTTGTCGCCTTAGAGTAAAATCGTCGTAGCAGCCCATGGTAAAAATGCTGTGGTCCTAGCTTGCGTTATTTTGGACATAATAGGCATACAGCAGTGTGATAACGGACAAACCGTAGACTTCTTAAATTAAACTAGTTTTATTGTTGTATTGTGTTATCAGTGACACTCATTGACGTATACTGTTATTTTATTGTGGCATGTTAGTGGCCCTTTGTCATTAAATGAAATAAAATAAATAAAAATAAATAAATAAAATAAATAAAGACTGACGGCGGCCATGCTCGGGTTTGCAAACTTGGGTGCATCGGTATTTTTAGTTTTCTACTAAAACTTAGTCAAACGTCGTCCGTTTGCTACACAATTTTGTACACAGAGTGTTACAAACAACATAAACAAATGCTGCAAATTTGGTTATTTTACAATTTTTACTTTTTTTGTGTGTGCATATATTGTGGCTAAACCGTATGTCGGTACGTACGGTTTAGCCACAATATATGCACACACAAGAAAGTAGAGACCACACAGTAACCAAATTTGCAGCATTTGTTTACGTTGTTTATGACACTATGTTTAGCAAATGTTGTAGCAAACGGACGACGTTTGACTAAGTTTTAGTAAAAAACTAAAAATACCGATGCACCCAAGTTTGCGAACCCGAGCATGGCCGCCGTCAGTCCTTTTTAAAAGGTCTATGGGACCAACGGACAGTCAGTTGTTTTAACGACAGCGATGACAAGAGAAGCTTTTTGTGCCGCAAGGGGTTAATGAAAAGCCCAGACCCGAAACATTTTGAAGAACAAAATTGTGCACAACTTGGCGCGATTCGCAATACTGAAAATCGGTATAACAACGTGCAACTACAACATTTCGGTGTTAAAAGAAAAATTGGCGAAACTTGATTCAGTTATAAAACATAAGTGCGCATGTTGACCCATTCAAGTTCGTGTTTTAGAAAGTATTTGTTTGCGTTCTGGCCACAAGACGTTGCTAGAAGCAAAATTTAAACTCTTAAAATTGTCTTTCCCGTGCAACAGAAGTGGCCACGGGGCTAAGCGGCGCCTGCATTTTTAGTTTTTTTTGTTTGTTTGTGTGTATGTCTCCTGTACATCATAAAAGTAAAACGTTTTAAAAGTTTTTTTGTAAAGGTTAAAAAACGGTTTAGAAAATGTTTTTGTGATTTTTTAATGTCGTGTTTTTTGTAATTGTTAAAACACAAACGTACAAAATGACGCATTTCTCATAAGCAAACTGCGTTTAGCGTCGATTTCCTGGACAGAACGAGTGTTTTGTAGCAGTATTATTGACTTTATTTAATTCGTATTAACGATTTTTTGAATAAATACGGTAGTTTAATGTTTTTATGCACGTTTATATGTTTTTTATAATAGTGAAAAAAACATGTTTTTAATGTTTTTCTTTGCAAATTATTGTTTACAGCATTTATGCAGTACATCGTGCATACTTTCGGAAACAATAACAAACAGTAAGCTTGATAATATATTTTTGATTTGCTGTAAATATAGGATAACCGTCTACCGACCAATGACTTTGATGTCGCGTGCTTTAGCTTGTGCGGCTGCTGCCACGGTCTCCGCCCGGCACTGTGTTTCTGTACCACAACCTGGCGCTTTCGACTGTCCATCAGTAACGACAATAGCTATATCGGGCACGTCATGTCGGTCGCCATTGGCGACGGTAAAGATGTCCATCATTTTCTGGATACCGTCCGACGTACGGGTCCAGCCGCGCTCGTGAGCAATTCTTCATATCGTATTGTTAACGCATAAATACAGTCAGCGGTTACAAAGTAAACATCCTAGAAAAAAAGCAGTTAGCGACTACCGTATACAGTATATTTTCGTTGAAAAGTACACATTTGCACGTAGTAATCCTTTTGTTGCTCTAAAATGTCTAATACTTGCAGCGCAATCTAGAGGCAAAAATGACATTACATTATATTTTCTGTGGATTTCGTCTCCTTACTATCAGCCTGTTTGTTATGAAAACATTTTGATTACTTATCGTCACAAGGAAAGTCGAACAAACGGCACATTCTGTAGTCCAAAAGGCCAACATTTTTATGCGTTTAGACAAAACTTAGGTATGTTCTAAAAATAATTGCATTTGGGATTTATGATTATCAACAGTAGCAGCAGCGGTAACAGTCACATACCCATTGATTACGTTCACCATAGATGCACCGTCGTAGTATCTATTCAGGTTATAGTAGATTGTTGCTGTGGTGCTGTACACGACCAGCCCAAGACGCACTTCTTTCTCGTTTACCTTCGTGCCCAGAGTGTTGATGTATCTCACGACGTAGTCCTTCACTAACGGCCAGTTGGTTCCGATGCTTCCCGACGAATCGACGATGAAAACGATGTCCGCCATCTTCACGCAAACTTCATCTAGATGCATACAAAAATGCGTCACGAAGTGATAAGAAAATTACCACATAATCTTTTTTGCTAGCCTCTTTATGAATATTTGGCGTGTTGAGCGATGTGTTTTTTCTGGCCTTACTGGCTTGGTAAGCATAGCAGTTTATCCGCAGTGGTCATCTTCTTTTCAGTACGCTGGTTTTTATGTCTTTTGGTTAATGTCTCGTTTTTTCCCGTTTTTAGTAGTGTTCAGTTTTTTTTGTAAAATATCATTGTAAACTTCGCCAGCATTATCCGTGGACCGCACTTTTTGAATTGATGTGAGGTTATAATAAGTGCATTGTCTTTATTACTTAAATGGCAAATTACATTACCAGTATTTTGTCACTGCAGTAAACATTTTTATTTACGATATTGTCTGTTTTGTTTGTAAAAACACAAAATGTGCGTAAAAAGAAACATAGGTGCCTAATTTAATTCAAGCATAAAAAATAATAACTAGAAGGCGCTCTTGAGAGTGCATATCTCCCCCAAGTGAAGTAATTTAAACACAAGGAAAGGGGAGGCAAAAGAAAGAGCCACTTCGCTGCAGGGGAAGGAGGTTAACGTAATAGCCGGCGTTGCTGCTTATGCTGTTTGAGCAATGACGTCATTGCTATTATTAGTCATCGTGTACACAGAGAAACACACACAGAGACAGACAGAACGACGAATCTTTTAATCTCCTCCAATGTTCACTACGTTTACTTGGCAAAATATAAATGTTTTGGAAAGTAAGTTGTTTGCTAAATACAGTCTCTCTCTCCTTTAGACTGTGAATCCTTCGGGTGAGGGGTCAGCCACACGGGTTCTCCATCTCCACTTGGCTCTATTCTCCACGTCCATCAGGTAGACCGCAAGTCCTCCATGTTGTACTTCACGACATTCGTCCATTTTTTTGTCTTTCTTTGCTCCGTTGTCCACGAACATCTGCCTTCAAAATTCTTTTGACACAATCCTCCTTTTCTCTCCGTTACCCAAATTATTTCAACCTGGCCTCCCGTACCTTGTCCGTGATGCACGCTACTCCGAGGATGCGATGGATGTCATCATTTCTGTCACGTTTGGGGCGTATGCGGTAATTAGGCGTGTTCACTGTTTATGTATACTTGACCTTGCGAGATGTTTTTCGGGTTGTAAGAATGTTGTGAAAGTGAACTGTGGAGGACTTTGTAAATAAATGTAAATAAATGAAAAACTGTGTTATGATTTTTAAAAATTAGTTAACTACACACAAGAACGTGACAATTTCTTTTCTTGTCTTTCAAGGTAAGGCCAAGGATCCATCGCGACATTTTCAGTTTTATCCATTTTCTCTTCTTAACGCCTTATCAGTGTCCATGTCTCTGAACCATAGATTAATACTGGCCTTACCATTGTTCTGTATACCTTCCCTTTAAACAGCAGAGAGCATCTTTCGATTACATAACACTCCTGATAACTTTTTCTATTTCCAAAAAATGGTGCATGTAAAGTGGTAAACAGTACTGTAAAATGTTATATTTAAAATTTTGTGCAGGCCTAATTAAGATAAGTTAAAAATGGCATTTAATGACTTGATAAAGTAAAAAATATCATGTTTAATAAAATAATTATAAAAATAACTAGATGTAAAACTATAACATTGCAGTTAGCTACAATTGCACAATTAAGTTAATTGTAGAAAAAAACAAAAGCAATAAATGTCGCTAGTTTTTTTGTAACCACAGGGTGGTCCAAAAAACGGCACAAAGTTAATGACACCATAATTTTGCAACCGTACGTCATAAAGACGTGGTTTTCAGCAAATGTTCATAAAGAAATTCCTTACATGACTAAAGTCAGTATTTGAATACAGCAGTTAAATATTTTTTGTTATTGCCGCTGGCAGTTGAACTATGCAAAAACACTATTACCCTCGACACCGCGGTCCATAAAAACGTGCCACTTTTATTTTTTCAATAGCTCCGTGAAACATACGCAGATTTTAATAATTTTTGGCAAGCGACATTAAAACAAAACTTGACGTAGATGTCTGCAGTTTTGGCCATCTCGCCCTAAGGTTGTCGTTACACTACCTTGTGAAATGCAGAAGTCGTATTTTGACCATTGACAACAATGAATTCATACTGGGCAGTGCATGCGTCAGCTCAAAAAATTACTGAGACCACAAAATTATTTAAAATTTGTTGCTTCATCTTTATTTTAAAATTTTAAGTCGACAAACTGAAATGATCAACAGCAAGTGGGCTGCTTGAGTCATGCAGTTACTGAACGTGCTGTTGGCAAATTGTGTCAACGTCTACCGTTTGCGTTTGTGCTGCAGAAAGACATTTTGAGCACATGCTAAAATAAAGATGATGTGATGTGGCACGTGTGTTTATTTAAGTGATAATAATTGCTAATTGCGTTTGTCGCTATTCACTTTATGACTTCTGAGCTGACGCATATGCTACCCGATAGGAATTTATTGTTGTCAATGGCCTAACAGCGACTTCTGCATTTCACACGGTAGTGTAGCGACAACGTTAAGGTGAGGTGGCCAAAACTATAGACTTTTGCGTCAAGTTTTTTTAAATGTCGTATGCCAAAAATTATTCCAATTGGCCAATGTTTCACGGAGCTATTGAAAAAATAATAGTGGCAAGTTTTCATGGACCAAGGTACATTGAAGGTAATTCTGTTTTTCAATAGTTTACTTGCCAACGGTAAAACAAAGAATATTTAGCCGCTGCATTTAAACACTGACTTTAGTCTTTCAGAACATTTTGCTAAAAACCGCATGATTCTGTGATGTACGGCTGCAAAATTATGGTGCCATAAACTTTGTGCCGTTTTTTGGACCACCCTGTAAATTAAAATCATATTCAAGGTCCAATTTTAATAATTTTCATTAAACTAAAATCAAAGTCAAAACCAAAAAAATGTAAAAATCAAATTATTAACAACTGTCAGTAGATGGACAAAACGATCAACGCAGTCCGTAAAGTCAATTTTGCCAAAAAGTTTTTAAAAAGTTTTTTTTTTAAATTTAACCATTTAACAAAATTTAGTTAAACTTTTTTTCAAAGTAATTTTAACTAAAACTTTAACTACCATTTTTAGTTTTAAAAAGTTAAAGTTTAACTAATATAAAAATGATTATCACTAAAAATGCATGCAGGCAAAAACAGCAAAATTATCAAATTGTCATAATCGAGAGCAACAAACTGTTGATATCTTACTGGCTGCGTGGATAGGAGCCAACGACCATAGAGCCACAATGCAAGCGATAACCGCATACATCTTGCCGCCTTCCGTTGGTGCAAAACACAGAAAAATATGATACAAAATTATATTACTTGCATTACGCTGCTGTTGTTAAGAATACAAATGTAGATCTAACAACATGTTAACGTAATATATCTTTATTTCGTCAACTAACACGTGCTTGTAATGTGCATAACAGTTACTGTACACTGTGTCCAAAAAACGTCCCGTTAAATTTTAACCAATTTTCAAATTTTTTATTGGTGCATTTTGTGGACAATTAACAATAAAATGGTTACTGAATATTTTATCATACATTAGCTGTGTCGCTACACTACCTCGTAAAATATAAATGTAAAAAAACTAACAATAATAGACAGCAAACAAAAGCACGTAATACTGATCCGGCAGCCGTATCAATAGCCGCTTGTGGCTTGGTCGTGTAACGATAACGAACCGAACTGGTGACACTGGTGACACTGTAAGGTAACGACTCTGGGCAAGTTGTTCACACGCATGTGCCTCTGTCACCAAGCAGTATAATTTGGTCAAAGGGCGGTGATGCTTTTTGGCTGGGAAGGTAACCGCGAGGCTGGTGGAAAGCAATGACAGCCTACCACCGGGTTTATTCATGACTATTTCACCTGCGGGCTGACTGCCTAGAGACCGGGATCAGCTTCGGCCCCTACGCTCGTTATTGAGTATGGGACACCTTTACCTTACAATGAGCCATTGTCTAAAAGCAAGCTTGTGAAGTGTATTGCTTGCTAGTGCTCTAACACAGCTTGCGTAAAATGTTTTTGCGAGATTTTTGCGCCCATAAAGGGGGTTTCTGGGATGGGCCATCGAATGCCGCCAATTGCATTTTTCCCCGACCAACCCCAGTTGCCATGGCAACGAAATTTGGGACAAAATTGGCTATAACTCGGCTTGCGTAAAAAATTTTTGCGAGATTTTTGCGCCTGTAGGGGTTTTCGGGGATGGGCCATCAAATGCTGCCAGTTTCATTTTTCCCCGATCGACATTTGAAATTAAACTGTTTGATTTTTCTACCGGTCTAAACGGTCACTGATTATATTTATACGGACATATACCGTAAACTATCGAAATGCATTGGACAAACTCCGTGTTCGTATGAACATTATCTTGTTATTTTAAATTTTTTTCTGTCTTTGAATTTAGTTGCGACCTAAGTCTGCATAAAAACACTGATATAATTAACGAAAAACGGGATATTGCGGAAAAACGTACGAGTATTGTTCCGAAATTCTGACGAAATATGCTGATGTCTTTTGCTGTGAAAGTTGAGGCTGCTCCGGTATAGACCACGTCAGCAACAGTCAGTTGTCTGCTGAGATGTGACACTCAGCGCTCTAGCGTAGCGCTATTTGTGCTGCTGAAAACGCCTCTATATTTACTAGTGCTGCAGCGATACCGAAAATTCAATTTCTGTACGACGTTGATACCATATTGACCAGATATCGCGATATCAACCATGCATGTATTCAAGCGTTCAAACTGCTTGTATGCTTGTGTAAATGAGTTCATTTCAGTTTGATTGAAACTGCCGTTAGTTCTCTAACGAGTCAGACCAGTCTTGCTTATAAATTTGTTGCAAACTTTTATTGGTTGATATGTTATGCAACCAAATAAATGATTTAAATGATTGATTGATTTTGAGTAAACAATCGTTCGTTAAGTTTAACCAATCACTGTCGTGAAAACGCCATTATCGTCGTCGACGTCGTTGTCGTCAGCGCTTATCCGGCAGAGGCCGTAGCGTTGCCCCGCGGTGACCACGATTGAAGGCAGCACACCTCCAGAGGTCAGCAGGCAGGATGTTGTTGTCCCGACGAATCGGGTCAACCCATCTGTTGCGGAGACGGCCTGGGCGACGACTCTATTGGCTACTTGGTGGACGTCCGAGCGATAGGTCAACATGACAGTTGAGTGCTTTGTGAGTTGGAACAACCTGGCGACGTCACCGAAGAGAGAGTTGCAGTGATGGCTGATTGACTTTGAGGTTGACGGCAGACCTTTGGACTCAGTTATCTCGTCGTTCCGAATAAACTGGTACCATTTGATTTGCAGGAGCTGCCTTTGACATTTCATATAAAATGCTTCGAGGACTCGGCATAGAAAAAAGTTTAGGTTTGGGCCGCGTACAGTAATACGGATAGCACCAAGGCCTGATAAATACGAGTTTTTGTGGTCAGTGAAAGACGCCGATCTTTTTAGTTGTAACATAGTATTGACATAACTGACGATGTTAGACCAATAGGCTTACGGCTGTTGATATCTGGACGAGAGTAAGCGTCGGAAGAAAGAACACTGCCTAAGTAAATGAAGCTGTGTTTTTATTTACTACGATGACTGGTGACTTGGTAACGTGTAAGCTACCGAGATTCTACAATTTTGATTTTGGCCACGAAACCCGAAATTTGAGTGCACTGGCAGTCTCACGGAAACTGTTCAGGCTAGGGACAACTTTAGCTTTCGACTTGACGTGAGAACAGCCGTATCGTCGGCGTATACAAAATTGCCAAAATGATCACTCCACACTGCTATCTCGGGCTTCACCTTCATGTGGCGCAGAATCTAGCCAATTGTAATGTTGAACAGAGCTGGTGCAAGGACACAGCCTTGTCTCACGCCGATGTCGTCTGAAGACGGTTTGGAATAATCTGGCTGAGACGGACTTGGGCACCCGTGATTTCGTGAAACGTCGCGATGAACTCCAGAAGAGCATCGGGTATGCCTCGACCGTGCAGTGTCTTTCACAAGGCTGCCTTAATGTCCAGGTATGCCACATTCAGCGGACGGTCGAATTCACGATGTAGGCCTAAATCGGATAACAGGCGTAACGCTATCGTTGAGCGACTGGCAACGAAGCCGGACAGTAATTCTGGGCGGCGCTTCATGTCGACTAACTGTTGTAGGCCTATACGTGCCAGAAATACGTTTGCAAAGACTTTGCCAGGAACCGATAGTAATGTAAATAAGACGGTAGTTAATGCATTCTGACCTGGGGCCTTTGCCATGTACAGTGCGATTAAAGTACCGTACCTCCAGTCGGAAGGAGTACGTCCTGATCTCCATACTTGGATAAACTGTGTGTGCAAAGCCCTGGCGACAGGATTGGTAATACCACTATCGCCATCATCCTTTTACAATATTAGCCTATGTGAAAACAGTCAAGACGTTAAACGTCAAACGCAAAAACAGTCAAGACGTTAACAGGAATTGTGCCACGCCATGCATGACACGAAAAATTCATGCTACGTTTACATAATCTCGGTTTACTAAGTCGCAGCCATTGCGGCTAAGATTGTTTATTTTTCACCCTATCCTTTCGGGTCATTACAGCCTAACGCTCAGAAGCTCTTCTACGTTTTGAACTGTATCTGTGAGGCGGATGGGCCAAAATCGTTTCAACACCCTTTACATTACATTACATCACATTACGTTTTTTTTAACATGGCCTAAGTAAAAAAACCTCAAAGTCCACAAATAGAACCACAAGTGTTACAGACACGACAAACTATGTATGACTGTCTGGAAACCATGACAGTGTGTCACGTGCGTCAATGTCTGGTGGCCTGACGAACGTCCAAGACACGCGGAAAACGCAGCTGCCAATTAACGGCGCCACACTCAATCCACATCTGAACGGCATCTCAAGCAAACGTCACAGATCATCCAGCAAACAGCGGCAAGACGATGTCAAGTTGTCGATCAGCTGATCGATGGGCGGCGGCTGTATGTTGGTGTTGACCTCCGCAAAAGGGGCGGGGCCTGGACTTCTCACGTCCAAGTCTCGCAGACCACACCTACCGGCGAGTGATATCAGTGAACCTCTACTAGGCTTGCAACCATAGCCCCAGCAGCTGACCACGACTGTAGACTTGGTCACTCTTGGCTGAACATGTAGGACACATGGAACATGGCCGCGGCCAACAGTCTAGTTAGGCTTTAGCACGAAGCAGGTTTTCCAGGCGAAATATTCCACGAGGGCTCGGCAAACTGGAAAACAACATGAACCTTCGTACTCCAGAAACCACAGGCTAGAACGCAGTCATACTTTCAGCAAGCGGAAACGCGTACGGTCGCAGTATTCATACAAATTCGTCGGACACGCTGAAAACCACGTAGCGGCGCCACACACAAAAAAAGCAACGATTCTGGTCACATGACCTATTTCCAGTAGCTTTGTGTTAAAATACAAAATGGTGGCCGTCGCCATGTTAAATTTCATTTTTGTTCAACTTTATGGTATAACTACATGTAAAACGTCAAACTTAGTTCGCATATGAAATTTCGTTCAAGTACGTGCAATACCAACTAAATTATGAGCAATAAACGAAATTCAAGATGGCGGCCGCCGCCATCTTGACTTTATTATTTTTGTCGATTTTGGTTACACGATCTACTTTTGGTAGCAGCCGACGACATTACAGCAAAATTTCATTAATCAATGCCAATCGGGGGCCGAGATATTGTTGTTTGTGCAAAAATCCAAGTTGGCGGCCGCCGCCATCTTAAATTTAGTATTTTTGTTCATTTTGGTAAATGGTCTATTTTCGGTGGCAGCCGTCTACATTTATGCAAAATTTCATTCATCTACGTCAATTGGCGGCTCAGTTATTGCTGTTTGTGCAAAAAATGCAAAATGGCGGCCGCCGCCATTTTGGATTTAATTTTTGTTTAATATTTAGGCATACCTGCACGTAGGACCTCCAGCATAATACACACGCAGAATTTCGTGCAAATATTTGCAATAGTAAACGCGTTGTAAACGATAGATGAAATTTAAAATGGCGGCCGCCGCCATCTTGAATTTATTATTTTTGTCCATTTTCTCAAATAGTCCATTTTCGGTGGCAGCCGTTCACATTTCTGCAAAATTTCATTCATCTACGTCAATCGGCGGCTGAGTTATTGCTGTTTAAATTGTGCAAAAATTAAAGATTTAAGATTTATTTTGTTCAATATTTTGGCATGCATGTATGCAGGACATCAAATGTAATATACTTGCCAAATTCCGTGCAAATACGTGCAATAATAAACAAGTTATGAGCGATAAATTAAATTCAAAATGTCGGCCGTCGCCATTTTGAATTTATTATTTTTGTTCATTTTGGTCAAACGTCCCATTTCCGGTAGCTACACTGCTGCAAAATTTCATTCATCTACGTCAATCGGCGGCCGAGATATTACTGTTTGTGCCGCTGCTATCAGCTACCATCCTGTCCGCGGATTGCCATTGGATTGTTTTATTTAAAAAAAACTCATTGTTTACTCCGTATTTAATTCCAACGTTGGTACTTGCACAATTTTGTTTATAACGCAGCAGTGAAAAATGCACGTTGATTGTACAGTGAGCTCTAGGTCCGGACTTATTGGACACAAGCCTTAGGACCGTCGGGGGCGAGTCGGATAGATTGATGAAGTTGAACCGGTGGGTCTCGTTGGTTAGTACAAATGAATGTGACCCACTGTACTTTACTGCTAACGACACAATGTCATTTGCTACCTTCCTTTCAAAGCAAATTCCACATGGACTTTACAACTATTCGAATGCGTTTGAATGTCCGAAACTTTTTCTTCGCAGGCAGGCATGCAATAATTTGACAGAACACCGTCAAAATATTGTTTATGAGTAATGTCAAAGCCTGTGTTTTAATCAGTAGTAGTAAAAAAATCTACGTTTTACAAGGTATTGACGCATAAAATAATAATAATTGCGCGGTTATTTTTTTCGCTAAGATATGAAACAAATACCATCACTAAAAATTAATAATAACATGATCTGATCGAAATTCGACTGAGGTACTGTCAAAACAGATTGATGGTTAAACCAATAATACCAACTGACTAGCAGTGACCCACCATACTTCGCGACCTAGGCCCTACTTAGTTCTATAGAGTCTGGAGTCTTATAAGTGCCTATAATCTTACTTCACTAAAAAATGACGTCCGATAGCGTTTCACACACATCTTTATTCACCGTAATACGGTAGACAAGAAATGAACAGCAAAGAAATAATATAACTTAACTAAAACTTAACTAAGACTTAAAGATGTAATGTAATGTCCATCAGTACTCAAAATGCAGCAAGACAGCACAGATAACATAAAAAGTTATTGCTTTGACTGAACCGAGATAAAAAAAAATTTTACGTCTGGAAATTGCATCAGCTACAGTTTCGCGTTTGTATATCACTCGTGCACCCAGGCAGAACATGCCGTCGATCACAGCCACGAAATAAGTTTTATGCTGTTTATAGGATGAAGCTAGCTTGTCGAGCTGGCCCGACGAACACTCACTAAGCTAATTCAGGTGATCTTTTAATAACATGGTTCGTTAAGTGTTTATCAAGTACCCATCGGGCTCGTTCAATGACTGCGTTTTACACTTAAAAACTTTTCAAATTTTTTTCGTTTATTGAAAAATCTACCAAAAACTGCGCGAAGCTAATTTAAAACCACAAAACAAATTAATAAGTTATAGTGGTCGTAGTTTACTTAGTCTAGTGATATTTGGTCTTATGACCAGACGGTTGAATTAAAATGAAATAGTGTTTTTTTCTTAGTTCTAGCTAGGCCTTTACTGCATCTGCAGCATTAGGTGTTAACCCATTAGTGCCCAAATTATGTTAGCATTTATCGTTAAATTAGACGTCCCATAGATCGTAAGCATAAATGGGTTAAGCAAAAGGTTAAACAAATCTGGACTAATGTTTTTACTGAACGTGTTTTTATTTCTGCCACATTTTTTACGTTTTTAACGTTTTTTAATATTTTTTGGAACGTTCGTACATTTAGGCCTACATGTATGCTAACTACGATTCCGTTTTACACGACAAAATAGTTAACACGCTGTGTCCAAGAAAAGTAGCATAACGGATATTTCCGATAACTTTGTTAATTTTTGCCGATTTTCGTAGTTCTCTTACTGGCACACTTTACACAAAATTTGCAATAAAACTGCTTATGAGGATTTTGCCACATACTTGCATGTTTTTTTGTGCACGCTAAACGATGGTCTTGCTGAGCTGTGTTCGACAAGAGACGTTGCTTAGGGCGCGCATCAACTACGGTAAGAAAGTTCAGTTGTTTCATTAATTTCAACTTTACAAGTAATTTGATCAAAGCTCATGAGACGCGCGACAGTCGTAGCAGTTCCTGTTCGCAGGTTGTCTTTGTCTATCTCCAGCCATTTCTACGCAATACACTCTTTATGTGTTCATCGCGACCGAAAATCGTAAAAAACGACTAAAATCGCATATTTTGTGGGTTAAAGGTCATTCAAGGTCATTAGCGTTGACACCGTAAAAAAACTTGTCACTAGTGCTTGTTATGATAAGCATGAATTAACACGGGGTATTCGTTAGCTCAAGGGAACATATGGCGCTGGGTACGTGGTGGCCTATTGACCGATCCCTGACATCTGTTTGGATTTATGGTCATGTCCAGAATCAATATATAGCGACAGATGTCTTCTGTTGAAAAACATACGTTGAGATTAGGCCTATTATCTGTATGTAGTGACAAAAGCACATTACACAAATGGTCACTGGGGCTGAGATTATTGTTTACCGGAAGTTTAAAAATGTTAACTGGCGTCTCAATCACCGGCCTAACGGTAGTTCAAGCCCTGTGTTAACGGCGACTTCTCTTTCCTATGGGAAAGCCAAAAATTCGACCCCCACAGCATCAAAACCCCTTATCTGATTGAGATAAAATTTGGCACGGTTGATTAAGTCGGCGAGGGGACCCGTCATGCAAAATTTTATGCAAATCCCTCCAAGGGGGGCTTCCCGGCAAATGGGTGAAATATACGCAAAAATTTTTATAGCTATCCATATACCTTTTTTTCAGAAACTCACCTACAGGTCAGACCCT
>Ga0209367_1005510_pt1 | contig 17560 bp, 9 predicted proteins | sample WorMetLIZISLAND2_FD_187412 | JGI IMG/M metagenome (GOLD analysis project Ga0209367, IMG submission 187412) | Marine gutless worms symbiont microbial communities from Max Planck institute for Marine Microbiology, Germany - Olavius geniculatus... ... | reverse complement strand
ATGTTTCACGGAGCTATTCAAAAAATAAAACTGGCATGTTTTTTATAGACCACAGTGTCGAGGGTAATACTTTTTTGCACAGTTCAATTTCCAGCGGCAATAACAAAGAATATTTAACTGCTGTATTTAAATATTGACTTTAGTCACGCAAGAAATTTCTTTCGGAACATTTTGCTGAAAACCACATGACTCTATGACGTACGGTTGCAAAATTATGGTGTCATTAACTTTGTGCAGTTTTTTTTGGACCACCCTGTAGATACTTTAAGCTCAGCGAAAGTTTCAGCGAAAGTCTAAGTCAAAAAGTGAAGTCGCTCATTGTGTTAGATGTGGTTCCTAAGCCACCACCAGGGCAAGTGGGTTAAACCAGCCAGCCAAAACATGCAGCAGCGAACTGCAGCCGAACCGTCAGTCCTTGGCTGCCTCCCGAATCCTGATGAATACAAACGAGGAACGACTCTGCCTTTTGCCGAATTACATTCGTCTTTATTACCTCCGCCAAGGAGGTTATGTTTTTGCCGGTTTTTGTTTGTTTGTCTGTTTGTCTGTGTGTTAGCAAGATAACTCAAAAAGTTACATACGGATCTTTCAGAAATTTTGAGGGTATGTCGGGCATAGCATAAACTAAAAGTGATTCCATTTTGTGCGTGATCCGGCAGGAATCCTGGATTCTGGATCACTTTGAAATTTTCGTTACCATTGTGTTAAAGGGAGCATAAGGAAACCGCTGAAAAACCGAAGATGGTGACGCCACCTGGCGAATAACTTTGCCTTGGCGGAGGTACCTGCGGGCTATGACTGCTTTCTAGTTGCTAATGCATGGTTCTGTGTCATTTGCCAGCACGTTCGGCGTTCAGCGAAACGCCTCCAGAAAGTCATCCAACTGACTGGGGTTACTGGACCTCGCATGAACCTACCACGGAGCAGAAGTTGTACGGCATCAAAGCTCCCACCAGTGCAGCCACTAGGGATAGGTGTGCGGCTTGCGGCAAGACGTCAGCAGACAGTCTGAAGCAATGTTCGCAGTGCAAGAGCATCTCTTACTGCAGCAAGAGCTGTCAGCAAGCCCATTGGTCGAAACACAAGCCCAACTGTCGACGTCCTATGAAAGAAGAGACGTCGGCAGACTCCTCAGCTCTAGACGGTGCCAGAGATGCATGTGCAACTTGTGGCTCGACGTCGGACACGCTGAAACGATGCACGCGCTGTAAGAAGGTGTCTTACTGCGATCGGAAGTGCCAGCTGGTTGATTGGCCCCAACACAAACATGTTTGTGGTAGTCAGTAGTGACTGTATCAACGCCTGTGCATAATCAACGGAGAGAACGGGTTCAGATTTTTGAGTTAGTACCTGGTAGTAACACTGTAACAGCAAGAAGTGATCAGAGATTTCACCAAAAAAAACTCCTGCGGAGAACATTGTCGCCACCTGGCTAACACAATGGGTCCAATAATTGTTATACTTTGAGCCTTGCCCCGGTCCAAGAACTATCCAAAAATTCCTCAGTAAGTCCTATTTCTGGTGTGCGCGAAAATCGAAGAACTCATATTTCTGGACATCGCCGTGGTTGATTTTAACATATAGGCTAGTGTTTGAGTAAATATAGCACTGAGTGCCAGCTCCAACGTTTTGCAATAACAAGCAGAAATCTGTATTGATTTCAATAAAATTTTTCACATACAATGTTTCATCTATTCGAGTCCTCAGCGCAATTTTTTTACAAATCTGGTGTTTTGTTTAAGAGATTTTCATACTCTTTTAATATGATTTCACAGATCTGTGTTTATTTTGACATCATCTGTAACGCAATTTCTTGTTGATAAATGTACGAAAATGTTGAGAAGATCGATATTTGGTCAAAATACTTAGAATTGAAAAGTATATTGGGCTAAAAGATTAATATCTGAAGTTTTGACAGAAAAAAAACTGGTTCTTCTGCTTCCATGAAATGATTGCCGCTCAAGATTGACATTAGCTGCACTTGAAAACTCTTGGCATTCGGCAGTGTTATTTAAAATTTGATATGTTCGCAAAGACAAGGTAGAATTCTGTGAAACTAAAGTGTAGTGTTTGGAATGAACGTCGTTTTATGTGCGTAAAATTTTATTCAAATCTGTGCAGGTTTCCGCTTGTTATTGCAAAATGTTAAGGGGTCACTTTTTGTGGACACAGTGTATACGTACGTTAGTGATAATAGTACTGCGATGCACCTGTAGGCTGACTTTTATTTTTTGAACAGGTAAACATTAATCATAATGTGAACTGGTTTTAGGGTGAAAAAAATTCCTGGGCTTGTAGTAAAATTTTTGTTGTACTTGTTAGGGGTTCAAAGATGATGCAATTTTTTGATTGTTTACGGTGGCTACCGTTCAGTGTATGGGTTAATGCGTAATGTTGCACATGCAAAATGTCGTGAAATAGATTTAAACTCTTTTCCACATTCTTGTTTTTTTCGCCAAACTGCAATTGAAAGCACCGAATGTTCAGGCCTTATTCTGACGCAAGTGATCTTTTCGTTTCTCACAGCTGTCATACACCGACACGTGCAGTTTAAGTGGAAATAAACAACGTTGTTTGAAATAATTAGTTAAGTTACTAATATGGTTTTGTTTCTTTTTTTCTTTAGACAGTTAAGTTGCATTGTCTATGGTGAACTAGAAATATGGGGCAGAGTCCGACGTGAGGCCGCCAGGCGCCGTAAGTCCGAGGCGTGAAAAAGTTTGGGGGGTTGAAAGTTGCCTCGTAACAAATTCACGTGGCCCGAACTCAAATACGTTAGCATACACAGAACGCGCCTTGTCGACTTAGGGTGGGTCCACATCCGCGCGCTAACCGTCGTTGTTAGTAGACCGAAGTTTACCAAATTTTCTTTCTTTAACGCGGGAGGAAATGTGGTCGATAACGCCGTTTACCGCTTGTCGCTATCTAAATTTGTTTTAAAGATATTTACGGTCAAAATATGAAATTAGCATACACAAAACGCGCCTTGTCGACTTAGGTTGGGTCAACATCCGCGCGCTAACCGTCGTTGTCAGTGGGCTAAATCTCACCAGATTTTTTTTCTTTAACGCGGAAGGGATTGCAGTTGATAACGCCGTTTACCGCTTGTCCATGTCTGTATCAATTCCAGAGATATTCACGGTCAAACTCTGAAGTTAGCATGCACAGAACGCGCAATGGCGACTTGGGGTGGGTCAACATGCGCGCCTATAACTTTTTTATTGGTGGACCAAAGTTTACCAAATTTTCGTTTATTCAACTCCGTGGTGATTTTGCTTGATAAGGCCGTTGACTGCTTGTCGATACTTCAATCCGTTCCAGAGATATTTGCGGTCAAATTCGAAAGTTCTTTTACATCGCGCCAAATTTTGGACGTTTTTGCCTTGCCAAATTTTAAGGGGGCGGTGCCCATCCCCCCAAAAAAAAGTTGTACCCGGGTTAACATCCCCGCCTAGTGGCACATCACGTGGTAAAGCTTCGTGGGGCTAATCCCCTTAGCTCCAAAGTTATAGGCGCGCATACGCTACACTGTAAGCCAATTTTTTTACCTTCCATTGAAAAAAATTGTTGGGGGAACCCCCATCCCCTGTGGGGTATGGGCTAGCAAAACTTGGCCATTCTGCGGCGCGTGTAAAAATTTCGGCGCGCAGCACCTCCTAGGGGCCGAAATATGGTCTTTCGAAAAAGTCGATTTGGTGGGTAAACATTAGCCGCGAGAACGCTGTGGAAAATGGACCAAATTTCACCGGACTTTTCTCGCCAAACGCGGGAGCAAATGCAGTCGATAAATTAGTTTCCTTTTTTGAATATTTTTATCCGTTCCGGCGATATTCGCGCTCAAAGTGGGAAGGGGTTCAAAATCGGGCCAAATTTAGCATGTTTTTCGCCCCCACCCCATTTTTTGGGGGGGAGCAGGCCCCCAAGTTTTTGGACCGGCATTTGTAAATTGAACACGCTTCTTAACATGTGGCAAAATTTCGCGGAGATCGGCCCACGGACCTCGGAGATCTCGCGATGAAAAAAAAGAAGAATAAAGAACTGAAATAAAACATAAGGCCTTCCGGGAACTACCGTTCCGGGCGGCCTAATAAACGAATGAATGGCTGACATCAGATTTAGGCCTGTGTTTTTGAAAATTCGCTCACTGACACGCTTCATTTATTTCTGCGAAGCTAAATATTCCTTCGAAATGTGATAGAACATGATATGGCCCCCGGCAGTTTGTCTGAGGACATAGGTGTAGGCTTAGAAATGTTTAAGAAGAAACGGTTAAAACGTAAAAACGCGGCAGGAATTAAAAAGTTTTTAAACGTTAAATAAAAAAAAAACGTTAGCCGGTAATTATTTGTTCACCGTCTTGCCTAATGCTTAATGCCTAATGCTGTTGTAAGTGCAGTATAGGCTAGGCTAGGCCTATACATGTACACCGTGTCTCAAAAAACATCCTCGACATTTTCGATTGTAACTGGAAAATCACTCATCAGATTTTGATAATTTTTGGTACGAATATTCCTGATACAACTTGCCATCAAATGACCGTTCAGTTTCCCACCTCGCCCAACGTTTGTTGAGCATTGGGAGACGGACTAGGGGGTCTGAGCACTTTTTATTAAAAGGGTAGACAATTTAGCAGCCATTTTTGCACGGAAATGTTTAGAAAGTCGCCTAAAGTACGAAGTTATAAACAACGGTACAGGTACATGTAAAACACACAAAAGTTACAACGAAATGAATGTATGGCCATTAGCCTACTTGAACGCGCTGAACTTGGGGCTATTTAGGATTTTAAGTTAGGGGGTGTAAAGCAACGGGGTCTGGAAAACAGACGTTTTTCTAGTGGGGTCCAGGGACGAAACCATGGAAAGGTGTCTGGAGGACGTTGTCTCCCAGAAGTTGAAGCTTTTTGTGTATAACTGCATGCAATTTTGCACTGGTGTAGTACGGGAATTTTTTTTATGACAAAACAAATCCAGAAAGTCCCTTTATTTCCTTTCCTTCCCTTTTAGTTCCTTTTTTATCCTGCTATAATCCGATTTACTTTTTTCTTTTGTCCTCGTTTTTTTATCCTTACCTCCCTATTCAGCTCTTTTCCCTTTCCTTTTATCATTTCCCTGTTTTTCCCTGGCTTTAGAACCCCCAAAATTTTAGTTATAGGGACTGGGGTCTTGTGAGCTTCCTCAGCGGGTTCTGGGGCAGAACCCCAGCCAAAAATCAAATTTCGTGCGTTAGCATTAAAATGACAGCTGGTGGCAACAATTTTAGGCCTAACTATTTTTCTGAGTATTCAACTGACCACATTCAATACAGCTTAAACAATAGGCCTAAAGACAAACAAATGTGGTGCCACAGATTTAAAAGTGGGCCTAAAAATAATCTGCGAGCGAAACGAGCAGAAAAAAATGTTGTATGCCGAAATGTCGTCTTGCCCTGATTTGAAATGCATAGTTAAAATGTAAAACTAAAACTTGATCGTTTTGGGGCAAATTATTAGGAGGGGGACAAACTGTATGTTGTCCCCCTGCCCAAATATTGGAGGGGACATGTCCCCCATATCCCCCGGGATCGTCGCCCATGATTTTGAGGGTTCAAGGTCATCGATATTGACATTACTAAGAAGCTCGTCGCCGGTGCTTGTTGTGATAAGCAGCATGTCTGTGCCTATCTGCAACCATTTTCACGCTAGACCAGCCCATTAATGGTAAAATAACGTCTTTTAAGGGGGTGCCCCTCTTTTGCCCCCTTTTTCGTAGGGACCCCCTTCATCCAGCGGCAGGAAATTTTGTCACGAAATACCAGCGACTCTAGGCTAGGATATGGTGAAAACTCAAAGTCTCTATCTTACTTGGGCTTGGGCTTGAATCGTTACCGGCTCGAGACGGACAGACGGACAGAATTACCGTAGCTAATACGCGTTATGGCTATGCTGGCTCTCGCGCGTAAAAACGTCGTGGGGTGATACGTCAAAGTGTGATCGACAGTCCACGGATCAAAGCTAATATCCCGTTTACACGATGAAGCTGGCTCGATAAGCTGGACGAGCCTGCTCGATGTTTGCCCGATGTTTGCTTGATCGTGTAAACGGGGTATAACCGGCAAAGTTTGACACTGACACAGTCAGCGAAACGTTCTGATAGGGCCTACCCTGTAACCCCTGAAGCGGTTGGGGCAACTACCTGCAGTCCCCCGTGGTGAAGCTAATGATGCACGGTTAAGGCACAACGTATTTTTCCGGCGGCCGTATGAATAGCCACTAAGTTATTCATCCGGTCGCCGAATAAATACCTGTTCTTAGCCAGCCCGACTATTCATCCGACGACCGTCTTCGGCTGAGGCCGTGTCTGCGGCTGTATGGCAAACAAGACCGTCTAGGCCTGCTCTGTAGTAGGCCTATCTGTACTTTTATAAATATATGTAAAAAAAACTTACCAGTTTACAACTGTGTGTAAGGACGATGTGGTGATATCAGTCCTCTAAAACAGCAAAAATCATTTGGGTAACCTTAGATGGGACTATGCATATGACGTCCTTACAAGCTGACTTTAGTTGGTAATCACTAACATAGTCTAAAGCCTTCTTCATTTGATGTTATTTGGCGCAAAAATCTCGCAAAATTCTCTTACGCAAGCCGAGTTATAGCCAATTTTGTCCCAAATTTCGTTGCTATGACAACGGGGGTCGGTCGGGGAAAAATGCGATTGGCAGCATTCGATTGCCCATCCCCGTAAACCCCTCCCCCAATAGGCACAAAAATCTTTATGATTTTTGCACGAAATTTTGCACAGCGGGTCGTTTCGCAGACGTAATCGCCTGTTTCAAATTTTGTGTCGATCGGTTGAGGGGTTTCGGATCTGCGCGGGGTCGAATTTTGCCATTCTTCATTGACTTAGCCGGTCGCCATTAACACAGGGCTGCGCTGCCGCGCGCCTGTGATTTACTCCTCGCGCGCTACGTTCCTAACGTACGTAGCGAAGAGGAGTATATAAGATCAGTGTAATATTGAGGACCGACCAACGACCGACCTCTGTTTCTGGGAGAGCCTTCCTGGAAGAACTTCAAACGGCCATATCTCCATAACGGTGCTAGATAGACGCATGGTCACTATGGACCACCCATAGGAAGTTGACCCCCGGGAGTCGATGACGTCACGTGACCCCAAGAGGTCAAGGTCGTGACCCCATTATCTTTGAGGCGCCATATCTCCGTAACGGTGCCAGTTAGACGCATGCGTTGAGGTATAACAAGACAAATGGCAACTAGCGTCATCGACCATTATTGGAAATGTTTTCCTCTCAGTTCCTAAAATCGGGCAATATTTTATGAACTTCGGGGAGACAATTTCCAATAACGACCTCGACGCCAGTCACTATTAGTATAATATTAGGCTAAACGGCGAGACGCCGGGTCTCTAATACAAGCCGACAGGAACGAAAAAGATTTTAAAAGAATACAAAAGAAAATGATGTGCGAGAGGAGTGCATTAGATTGGTCACAATCTAATAATATTTCTTGTGATAGTTATCGTACAATCGTAACACGGACGCGAGAATTTGAGAGAGAATTCGACAGGAAAAGTTCGTTGTGCGTTCGTGCTTGTGTTGGTCGATATAATAGACCCTAGCGCGTACCAGGTGCGTCGGTCGGACAGTCTGCGCCGGAAACTGCTCAGGACGCAGTGCGCGTGCGCCAGCTCGATGACAGCTCTAATCGGACGCACGTGGTCGACGAGCACCAATTAGTTGTACTGGGAGGAGGGCGTGTAGAGTGGGCGGAGCTTGCTGACATCCAGCTCACCTTGCGGTCACGTGACTTACCTGCGCGTCGAGGTTAGCAGCGCGTCGAGTACAGGCGCTCGTCTAACTGATTCTCAAAACACGCTCGCGCTACATTTTGTTAGGCCTATAAACTACTATGATGTTAGTTTATTGCCCCGGAGACTGTGCATCGTTCCATTTGCAGTGTTTCGGATCTGGCCACACATACACTGTAGATCGTACAGAAACGTAAAGCACTGCAGTGCGACTACAATATTGTAGTCGTCGCAGGATGAAAGTTCTAATATAATAGGCCGAAGCGATGCGAATGGTCCAATTTCCACGGTCGCACCTCCAATCCGCAATTATTCCGTCTCATGCACAACCTACAGCTGCTTGGACAGTTGACTTGAGGGCGGACTATGACACACACTCTGTACGGCGGACTTTTTTGATCGATTCTGGTGACAAATGTAGCAAATTTTCCCGGCCAATTGATCAGCACCAGCAGGACTTTTTGTTAGAAATATGAAACACGTAAAAATTTGATATCACATAACTACGCCATTTCGCTCTGCAGAGTTTGTGACGCCTTTTGAGGTAGACGCGCAATTAACTTCAGGCCGAAGTTCTTGGTCTGTGCCCTATAGGCGCACCTGTGGAAGCAAAATCAATAGATCACATTGATTAGCACACATCTGTTATTCGGCACAAGCGGTAGCCTATAGGAATAGGCCTCCTGGCCATATGTCAGTCAGACAGCAAGTCTGTAGTCATTGTTGACGGTAGAATGAGGAACACGTGGCTGGCTCAGCGTTCAGTGAGTGATATTAACTTGTGATGTTCCTTCCTATGATGATTGCACAGGTGAAAGTCAGTCTCAGCTCAATCAGTAGGCTATGACACACACTCTCAGCAGCTCCTCCCAGCGGACTATTAGGCCCACAACACTCATCACGTCCTTCCACAGACCCCAGTGCTGTACGTGTTGTGTACAAGGTGGGCCAAAAATGAAAACCGCTATAGGCCTACTACCTGGCTGCCGTTTTTAAAAAGTTACGTTTTGCAAGGTAGCGTAGCGAGACATTTAAGGCGTGGTGGGATGTATAATGGTCACTGTGTTGTTGCGAGTTTTCCACAGAATTCTGTAAACCCGGTCAATATTTGGCGAAAATGATTATATTATGAAGTTTGCAGCTTACTTTTTTGGTCCACTCTACGTAGTTCTTTCACCGAGCGCGCTTAACTCGAATGCACCAAGCATGCAGCTGCAGACGCAACGCAGACGATTGTATGACATCTTGGTTCGTATTGCGTCACAATAGAATGGACACCTTGGTTAGTTCATTGATGCTACGCAATCAGCCGCGACGGCGTGGCTCCGCCTCTCCGCTAATAAAGGACCACAGTAGGCATTAACCTTCAGGGGGCCCGATGTCATGCAACAACGGGGCCCCCGGCCCTTCCTCACGAAAAGCCCTGCTAGCTTTTGTACGGCATCTTGAAAGTATCCGTTACACTTTCCACCAGTGGCGGATGCAGAAATTTGGAGTAAGGGGGCGAAAAGTAGTGGTGGAGCCTGGAGGCTGTGCCCCCTCCCCAGAAAATTTTTTAACATTTTATGCAAAAATAATACATTTTGATGCAAAATTTTCATTTGTTTTAAAAGTCATCCAGTCAATAGGGGGGCGGCCGCCCTCATTCTCCTTGAATCCGCCACTGCTGTCCACAACTTGTTTTGTAGTGACTTACAATTTCCAAACGTTTTGACGTTGTCCCTGGTATGACAAAACTGACAGCTAGGCATATAGATTTACCTTTGTACTTAGCCTGTGGCGAAGAGCGCTTTCCTGGGAGCGTCAAATTTGGGTATCGCTTAAAAAGCTCAATTTCTGCTACTATCCACTAATTTAATTAGCGTGAAAATGGTTGCAGATAGACACATACTTGCTACTTAGCGTCACATCCACTGCATTCCTGAGGCACCCAAGTCTACAGTGTTGACATTAAACGATCTTGAAATCCAAAACCGGATTTGGTTGTTTTTGACGCGCAACAACTATGCTGTACGGTATCTTGGCATCGTGGTCGTCTGTCGTCCGTCCGTTTGTCTGTATGTAACGGATGCACTCTGGCTAACGGCCAACGGGTAGGTCTTAGAAGAAAACTTTTATACGAATAATTAGCCCTTTGTCGCGGCTCTCCGTGTACAAAATTTGGGGAATGCAGTGCAATGGAAACATTTTCAAATTTGGGGTTGAATGGAAGATGTAAAAAATGTGGAAAGCTGGTTTTATCTCAAACGCTGAAAAACAGGGCTAACATTACTATACTGTATTAAATAAATAATAGAAAGTCGCATATTGCCTTTAAATTATATAAAAAAAATTATTGACCTTGGATGACACTGAAGGTAAATACAGCAACAGGAACTGTCGCGGGCTGTAGTGCGTTTTCCCTAGTGACAGGTGGGCTTTTTGTTTTTCGTGGTTTCACCGTTTCAGGCTGCGACACATGGTTCAACAGTGGATTGTGCCGAAATTACTGAATGTAGTGGGGATCGACCAGGACAACATGCGCATAAAAATTTTTAGCACAAAGCGTAGATTTCAACCGTTTGAGTTTTGACCTACTGGGTTCAAAGAGTCCTCCATACGGAGAACGCAAATTTGGATAGGGGCATACCCTTCGAAACACATTATCAATATTTATTGCTCGTTGTGCACTGATTACACAGGTGGCACCGTGAGAGCACCGACGCTGTCGCGGGTCACGTGAGCTATGCTCAGTTTACTTGCTGGGCAAGGGCCAGATTAACCGATATGCCAAGTATGCCATGGCATGGGCCCCCGCTCCAGGGGCCCCCGTTACGTAGCGGCAAAAATTATTTTTTTTCACATTAGTATTACTTTGGTGAGTGTACGTAACTTTGTTTGCATGTTGCTTTCCAAAAACCTCTAACGTCTTCGTCTCCAGATTTACCTGCTGTAAGCCTTTATTTCATAGTTTCTTTGATCGCACTATAGGTATATTATTGTTGAAATTAATAGTAAATTTTAAAAGGGATGGTGGCAGCTATTTTATGCACCGGGGGCCAGGGGAACATCGCGGTTTCCCAACAAATATAGCCTTCGGAACAAAAATTGGTAGACCTATAGCGCTATTTTCGGACGAAAATTACGCCACTGCCGATGGAACACTTCATAAAGCTGCACAATAATAACGGCTTTAACTCTAAAAATTCCGACTATATGAAAATGCCTGAATATACACTGTGTCTCAAAAAACGTCCCACTTTCTGATTGTCTATATCTTCGTCAAATATTGACCAATTTTCAAAATTTTTTCAATGGCACACTTTGTGGACAAGTAGCAGTAGCGTAGACAGCGAAACAGCGTGGACAAGGGAGGGGGGGGGTAATTGCCCTGTCACTTTTGCGAGTGGAGGGCAAGCAATGTTTCTTGCCCCCCCCCACTTTTTATGCACATGCATAAATAATTTGTTAGTGCTGACGTTTTGCGTTACATTATATTACAGTTTAAAGCAAAAAATGCCTAGCATTTTAGTCACTTTACAGTCAGCTATGGGAAACACGGAAAACAGAGGATATGAAACGATCCAGCAAACGTCCCGCAAACTTCCAGCAAATGTGTTCAAAATACACATGAATTGCTGGACGTTTGCTGCTATATGTTATAATGGAGCTGGAAGTTCGCTGGATCGTGTAAACACCCCATTAGAGACTTAAGTTTAGTCTTAATGATCGTAGACACTTTGGTGACGTCACATATGATGGCAGTCTGTTCCAAGTTCGTCAGTGAGGAGCCAGTGACCCAGGCTAGCTTAAGCCTGGCCTACATCCAGCGGCGTCGAGAGTTCAGAAAATAGAGGGGCGGGTAAAAATTGCAAAAAAAGTGACAGCCAGTGACGAGTTCGATGATGAACAAACTAAACGAAGGCGTTGTCGACCAGGAAGTTTAATGATGTAGCGTCACCCAGGTAACCCTGCGCCATGGACACACTGGTTCCTATACGCTAATCACTCCGGCGCATAAAGCCACTGCAGACGGATTCGAAAATCGGTTAATATTTGTCAAAGATATGGACAGTTACAAAGTGAAACGTTTTACTTGAGACGCAGTGCACATCTGTTACAGATGACGACGGACGAACGGCAGAAGCGCTGCACGACCTCTCGTACCAATAGCTCGACCGTTGAGTACGGTCGCCAAAAAACTTGTCGCAACGCCCGTAAGATGAGGGAAATGTGGCTGAATTATTGCCGCACTATAGTATTATAATATATTTTACTACATTATGATAAATAACGTCGTCAGTGGTCAGCGTCTTATGCTTTCTCCGCTCTACGGCTCAACGAATGGACGAACAGCTAGTCGACCGGACGGTGGACACGTGCTCTCTCAGTATAGGATCAACTTCGGTGAGCACTGGGCACTGTGCGCAGTAAATAAAGATGAATGAAGTCACTGGCAGGAAGTCCTGACAAGTGAAAGCCCACCCAGCTCGACGAGTATAAATCCTATCAGCACTAAGCGCCGTGCACCCAGCATATAGCTTAGGCCTGCCTAGCCTACATCCACCGGCGTCGTGAGTTCAGAAAATAGGGGGGGGTGAAAATTGCTATTTTTTCGACAAACAGCTGCAGATGTCCAACAGAGGAGGTTATGAATGCTCAAAAGTTCAATTTTGCTCTTAATTTTTGGTAATTCGTCCAAAATGGATGTTTTCAGCTCAAAAAAGACGAAAATTTTCCGACAAGAAGAAGATTTTGCGACAATTTTTCGACAGCCCAAAATTAAGGGAGAAGAGGGCAACTGGCCCTCTACCTTACTCCACCCTCCCCTTACCGCGACGTCACTGGGGAAGGAGAGAGCTGCGTGCGTTGTATTGCGAAATCTGAACTTTTCCACGTTACTTGCTTATTCATTTGCTGAACAGAAAATTTGCGTACTAGGCCACGCACATTTTTACCGCCGAACACGGCCGTCTAATCGGGTTGAAATTCGGCCGGTGCGTGTCGTAAGGCTGTCGGCGTCTCGTCACGTGACAGTTCGCGCATGCGCTGTCGTCAGGTCCGCGCTCGGAGGCGGGCAACTCGTCACTGACGCGCTGAACGCGCGCCGTTTATTAACCAGCACCAGTCAGCAGTGCTGCAGCTAGCGGACGAGCGATTTATCCGCACTGCCAGGACCGTAGACGAGACGAGACCAGGAGAAAACCGACGAGGAATCAACAGCGATAGCATTGCGCAGACTAATGCTCGATCCACATGTGCGCGGCAAATATCGCTCGGTTGCGCTTATTCGACGCAAACGACCGGCAAATTCCGTTCCAGGCTAACTTCCAGCTTTTCAGTTGAAATAGGTTTTTCGGGTACCCATTGTTTTTTTTAAATTTTTTTTAGCTTTTGTCTGTATGCTCATCATTTGTGTTTTCGTTTTTACGTTCTTTTATGCAACAAAAATGTATTTGTTGGCGTCTGTGCCAGCAAACCTGACATCACTAATATGTTGTATACTCTGTAGCACGCTAATGATTGTTTGCAAAAAAATGAATAACCAGCAGCACGTTTTGCAAACACTGTATTTTACCTCCACTTGCAGCACAGCTGAAAAATTATAATTTAAGGGACAGAAGACACAATAAACAGTTTTTGGACCGCATGCCCGATTCAGGGCTAGAAAATTTTTAGTTTTTTTGAGGGCTTTAATTTTCATACAAGTTTTAGTGTGCAAAGAAAACCGGACACAAAATTAAGACCTCAAAATGGTGGCGTATAGCCATGCAGGAATTTGTCTTAGTAAAAAATTGATCTTATTGAGCCAATAATAGTAAGATAAATATTGGATCCATATGCGATAGTAAAAATTTCTACCGTCAGTACAATGAAAGCAACGAAGTTTTCAGAAGTCGACATTTCCAAAGGTGTGGATGGAGCTTCACGTGTGAAAAACACGCGTATGTAGCGTTGAAGTTTGGCGTGCAGCAGTAGCAGCCGCAGCAGCAGCATCTGTGACTGATTGTTCGCAGCTCCACGAAATGTCATCGTCTTCACGTCAGTTCAGTTCAGTTATCCGTGCTGCTGCAGCTGCTGTAACTTGCGGTCATTGCATCAAACCAGCGATCAGTTCAGTCCGTTGATGAACAGTACTGATTGTACTAGGCTTACTCAGTCTGCTGCTGCTGCTGCTGCGTGCTTGTGTGCCGTGTGTCACGAGATTACGGTCTGTCACAGCACGTACGCCATCACCTGACAGTCGATCACAGGTTGTCAGTATGTCCAGTGCCCGCGGATCAGTAAGCTTTAACAACGGTGTTTGACCGTTGACGGCGTTCGTTGTACGGATTAAAGCGACTGACTATAATATACACGACGACAACGTTCTATTATGGCATCGCTGGCGGCATCGTCGGCGCGGAAACTACTGTTACTGTTTCTATCGCTGGCTGCAGTCGTTGATTCGTACAGATATAAACCCAAACAGGTAAGTAAGTCCGTGCAGCTAATTATCTGCACTGCACTTCTCCGTGAACTGAGATGCGCCGTATACACTTCGGTCAGCGTGGTGTAGTGGTAACGCGTCTGATCAAATCAGCGAAGTTACTGTACGCCGGGCCCGGTTAATACTGCGATGGGTGACTGTCTGTGGGCAGGTAAACCATCTCGGGATGTAACCAACCGCCTAGGTCAATTCAGCCCCCCATCCCTCCGGGGTAGGTAAATCGAGTACCGGCCTATTTGGCTGGGGTTAAGGCGGGGCGCGTTCATCTCTGTCGGGTGGCAGGTAACACTGTGTGATCCCATATGACAATTAGTGACGCTCCGTAGCTCTGAGATGGGATCATTAAGAGCTATATGCACCTTTAACCTTTAACCTTTCTTAACCAGCGGCGTCGCGGATTAAAAGAAGTCAAGGGGGCGCAGGTCGATATTGGAATTTCCGACGGGCAGCTGCAAATTTCCGGCGGAGGAGATATCGGTGTTCGAAATTATAATATTGCCTTTAAATTTCTCCAAAAAATGGGGATTATCAGCTCAAATGTTGCATTTACTATCAAAAAAAATCCAACAAGAAAAAAAATTTCCACAGACTAAAATCTAGAATTTTGAGGAGGAGCAAATTAGCTCTACCCTGCCACGACACACGGTGCATCAGCACGTAACAGGTCATTTCGTGCCTTGACGATGTGGTGCCCATGATTGTAGTGGTAGCACTAAACGAGTTAGATGCCGCGGCGCCGTCGAATTTCGTCGATTACCGCGTCGAATTTCCATGGCGTCGAAGTCACGCCGCCGTCCAATTTTTCCGCGCCGCCGCCGTGACATTTAATGTCCAAATTTTCGACGCAATCACTGAAATTTGCCAATTATTTTTATTTATTACGACATTTTAGAAAGTAATAAATCTAGAAATGAGAAACAGGTTTCTTGGTGGAATAAAAAATGATGAAAGCAGGAACTAGGTCGACTGGGCGATTAAATTACTTCAAACACTGCGAAGAAAAGAGTTAGTGGCGTCTGTATGATTTTGTCAACGTAGTAATCGATGTGCCAATTTTAGGCGAAATCGCTCTAGCGCAAGCGATTTCACCCACAGCTATAATCATTTATCCGTCGTGTTCGTCGTCTGTCGTCTGTCACACTTGTGCACTCTGCTGAAACCGTTCAACGGATTTAAATGTTATTTGGCACGTACACTTGCGAAGCCGAATAACGTGTTAGATGGGGGTCATTTAAACCCCAATAAAATGAGAAATGTGGGGGAAATTGCAGTTGCGTACTTGCTGTGACTCACCAGGAGGCAGCGCCGATCAGCGATTCCGCTTTTTACGGAGTTACTTTCGTTTTGTTAGTTTTTTTCATTTTTTGTATGTCTTTCTATCGCTATGTATTGTTTTGCATTACGAGAACGAAGGTCTGTTGAATGCGGGTCGTTGTAGGAACGCTGTGAGCGGATATCGATTCCGTTGTGCTCGGACATGAGGTACAATTTCACACGGATGCCCAATCTACTGGGTCACGTGACCCAGCAGGAGGCCGCCGCGCAGGTGCACGAGTTCATACCACTCGTACAGGTCGGCTGCTCGCGCTTGTTGAAGTTCTTTCTTTGCGCCGTCTATGCGCCGATGTGTACCGAACAGGTCGAGGAGGTCCTCGTCATTCTACCGTGCCGATCCATGTGCGAAGAGGTTGGTCAGAAATTTCTGTCAAAAATTCATGTCATTTCTGTCGCTCTGTACGCACTTTACGTCCTCCGAGTTCGGCGACTTTAGAACGTGAGTTTTCAGTTTATTTTGCTGATATATAGCGTCATGAATGAAATTAAAGTAAACTAAAAACATACAAGCAACGATCGTTCATTACTGTAATCGTCAGCGCATTTTTGGCTAAAAAAATTGAACGCTTAATAAAACATTAATCTTTAAAATTATTCATCAAAGTCATGCCAGTAAAAGGTTACGAAGTAGTTACAATAGCATCATGAAGCACTTAAAATCATCGATCTCAATCGTCTATTTTTTAGAATGGTTTTAACATTTAATCTGCAGTGTTTGTACAAGACGTGGGCACAAAAAAAACTGTGTATCAGTGAGAGCTCATGTAACTTATACCAGCCCAATAACTGAAAAAACCGTTACACAATAAAACATTTTTTTCCATTTATCACTTTTTGCTTTTATAGAAGTTAACGATTAATTAATGGTTAAATTTTGCAAAGTTAACTATTCAAAATAGTAATCGTTACTACTTATCAGCTGTATTATTTTTATTTTTTTTCTTTTGTTGTGTATTCTATCTGCATTGTGCATCGCCGTTAGACTCTGGCTGGTGGCGTGGCGTAGTTGGTAACGCGTTTCGGCTGAAACGAAGTTACTCTACGCCGGGCCCGGTTAGTACTGCGATGGGTGACTGCCTGCGGGCAGGTAAACCATCTCGGTGCGAAGCCTACCAGCTATGTCGACTCAGCCTTCTACCCTCCGTGAGACGGTAAAATGAGTAGTAACTCATTTACATGAGTTACGGAAGGTGAGGACCTTGGTACAGCTGACTGGGGTAGCCTAGCCGGCCGCTGCACCAGCCTGTGTCTGCAGGCTGCACACGGTGGCCGTGCGGCAAGCGGCTCTGGTTAGTGACGAAAGCGCATTAGAGGCGTGTTCGCGACGATGCGCTATACGAATTGACGACCTTTACCTTTTTTACCTTTCTGTAATACTGCATGGACGCAGTGGTCTGATTTGAATGAATGAATCAATGGACGGATGGATGTAGCGATTGTGCGTCTACAGGTGAGGTCGCGGTGCGAGCCAATACTGCGTCGCTTCAACTTCCACTGGCCGATATCTCTCGACTGCGACGGTCTCCCCAGTCACAGTACCAGGGACGATCTGTGCATTGAACCTCCGGGCGAACACGACAGTTTCCCCGGCCGTGACGACGAACCCCAACTGGACTCCGCAGACGCCGATCTACTGCTGTTACAGCACCAGCCGCCGCCAGGCAAGATCATATCTCTACACCGTGTTTCATAAAAAGGCACCCTTTTTTTCTTTTTTTCGTAATTCGCTCAAATGAAGATCAATAACACGAGTTTTTGCCAAATGTAGCTGTCGAAATACTAATTCAAAATATTTTGACAAAATGTGACTGTTAATTAAATATAAATGTACAAAACAACAGTTTTTACACTTGTTAACGGCAACATTTAAGGACTTGCACATCGAAAACAGCAAAAATTACAAAAGGTGATATTGCCCGCATCACACTGACTGTGTGTCAATGTGCTGC
>Ga0209367_1005509_pt1 | contig 17561 bp, 9 predicted proteins | sample WorMetLIZISLAND2_FD_187412 | JGI IMG/M metagenome (GOLD analysis project Ga0209367, IMG submission 187412) | Marine gutless worms symbiont microbial communities from Max Planck institute for Marine Microbiology, Germany - Olavius geniculatus... ... | reverse complement strand
CTTCTGCCCCCCCCATTCCAAAATTCTAAATCTGCCACTGTGCCTACAAAAGCTGACAAATCTGTCCCAAGCACACTTTCAGATATTTTCACACGGACAGGCAAACACACAGACTGCGACAAAAACACAATCGCTGACGGAACTGACATTGGTATAGCATCCACTAATGTCATGACACATCAAGCTACATCATGGTAATTAAATGTATTAAACAAAAAAATCCAATAACAGCACCAAAATGAGCACGAACAAAACAAATTACCCATGCTTAACACTGGAATGACTGAGCAAGAAATAAAGCAAAAACGAATTCTTACTGACAGCACCGAGTAGTTAACACTGTTAAGCAAAAAAAACACTGCAGTGGCATATTACACTTTGATTAAAAACAAGCATGGCACATTTGGTTCAGGTATCAATGTGTCCAAAACAATCCGTACAAAAATGTAACTAACACGCAGCAGATTTCGCAGAATTAGGACTGCGCAAAAACTGAAGCTGTACGTCCACGTAACGCGCAGACATAGGAGCAGAAGCTCGACACAAGAAGACAGTCATCAACGAAGCGGTTCAAATGACGCGGGACAGAACATGGTTGAGACAGTGTGCTTATCCGACTGCTGAGTGTCGATCATCCTTCAGAAGACGGCATCTGAGCAACCACAAACAAACACATTTTCACATCTACAGACACCTATACACAGGGGTGTCTATCCCCCTTGGACACACTATCCCCCCCATTCTCCCTTCAACGTTTAACCCCCTCAACGTCGACTCGAACCCCTTACACGTCAAGCTTAGTCAAGTGCTGCATTGCTCCCAGTGACAGATGATCGATGCACAAAAATATTTCCAAGGAGGAGTGGTTGAGTCGTCGAATGGAGTGCGGAATGGGAAGGCGTATTTCTCTATTTCTCTTCCCAGCCTATTAGGTGATCTGAGGAGCATTGTAAGATCTCCTAGTGGCGTCCGGGGCAAAGGTTTGGCCGAAAATATATTTGGCATACTTTAGCCTTACAGAACACTTTTGGTTAAGTTCTGGTATCACCATAACTGCGCGGCTTGAAGTCCTAAAAGTTGCCAATCCTTGAGAAAAGAGATATGCCTTAAGCGTAGTCCTCAATGGATGTAGACGCCCCGGCCGACAAGTATTGCTTTACGGCTACACCAGGCAAACCACAGTTAGCCGGACACACGAGACATTCTTTATTCCAGATTCTGGCAGACTGAGCATCTCTCACCATTTTCCAATGGACCCCATCTTTCAGACTATGGTCATCAAATTAAGACATAATGAAATATGCACCAAGCTATACACCAGGTAAACCAGAGTTAGCCAGCCCCATCCCTGATTTTCAGCTCCACTTATGCCTATCATTATTGGCATCTCCACAGAAAATACTAATTCTAGATACATCCCTTCTGACACACTATTTCCCTGTAACAATTCTCCCATATGCTGTGTGTTATTAGCCATAAACAAAAACAGATATGGATGATACGAAGATCCGGGTTTTGTTTGTGAGGAAGTGCACTGCAGATACACAAACCACATAAAGTGAGTGAAGCACAAAACTCATCAAGTTGGGTTCTTAAAACAACTGAGTTTAACTTTTAAAAAAACCAAATCCCAATAAATCAATAACTTCCACACATCTATGATTGCCTACTGTATGCCGCAGCGACACCTGGCGGACAGCCATTCCAAAGAAGGCAGCAGCGGTTGCCAAAACGTCAACAATAAAAGAAATAAAAAGGCTATATCATCAACGAATTTAAATGACTTATCAATTTACTGTGAAGTTCAACCTGTGCAGGTTCTTGCAGCATCAGCTGATGAATCTCCCGCTGAATCTCACCTGCGGGTCGAAGTCACGGCTGCGTGCACTGCCTGCAGCGAAGCAATATGGCGCTCTGCCTCAGCCTGCCTGGCAATCAGTTTCGCCTCATACGCACACAGCGTCCACACATACACATCCTACACAGCACGGCAATCTCACCACTGACATGGCTCATCAGATCCAACTGAAGGTAAAAACAAAAGGTAAACGTAGTATATAGCTCTTAGCAGAAAACCCACGACGGAGCTACGGTGTGTCACCTGCTGCCCAACACAAGTGAATGCACCCGACCCGACCCCAATCTGATAGTCTGGTGCTCAATTTATTTACCCCAGATGGATGGAAAATTGAGTTTACCTTGGTGTTGGTTATATACAGTAGATAGTTTACCTGTCTGCAGTCGCCGATCTAACTAGTATCCACCTGATAGTGACCCAACCGGCTGTGAAACCCATAACCTCTTGATCACAAGTCGGGACATCATAGCGTTATACCACCAAACCACACTGTGTTCCATTGAAACATCAATGGCTCGTATAAGTGATAATAATAACAGTAACAATATGAAACTATAGCCTACTATAAACTATAGCCTACTATATAAAGTAAAACAAGTAAACAAAAGGTAAAATTGCTTCCTCTCCATTTGCCAGGGGGGCAGCAGCAATTTGCAATGACATGTTTTAGGCGAGTTCAACTGCCTATTCTCCCCCTTAACTGGCCCGATGGGTCTTTGGATAGCAAAGTGTATCGCCAGCAAAAGATAACGCAAGAAACGGCAATATATTAACTTTAGCCAAACTACCAAAAATAAAACTGTTGCAATTTAATGAACTTGTAAAGTTATTAATTACTATTATAAGAAGGCAGAGAAAAAATACCGTTCAAAAAATTTCGGTCTATAAAGATCAATAATTCCTAACAATCTATTGGCTCACACAAGCCTGCTAAAAAATTTGGTTTAAACGTTAAGATTGTGGTACACGATAACTAACTGCTAAACTAGCACTGTTTAAGCTTTCTTAGTTGCTTACTGAATATAACTGGATAAGTTTAACTGATTTTTCCCAATCGAAAACCTTAGAATATACATCCTTCCAACACACAAAATAGCAGCAGTGAAACAAAATGACCGTAGGGGTCATGCGGCAAGAGGAGCAGCCACGTCTTATGTAGCAGTGGCGCTCATGACAGGAGATAGCTGAGTATAAAATCGGTTCAAAACAAATCTGTTTGCGTACCACAATACCTGGCCACACCACATGCAACAAATACTTTCAATAAGCTATACAAATTACTACCCATATTTCCTAATCTGTTAATGCTTCACTAACCACTGCTGCCTTCCTCAGAACAATTTTCAATGATCAACGATAAGACAAAGTTCATAGGACCCCTCGTCGACCTGTCTTGTTTGTCTCGATGAGTATCGCTTGTGAGACAAATCAAAAAAGTCCTATAAACTATCATATATTTATAACAAACTGCCCATCACAGTGACAAAAATCATTCCAAGGAAGCAACAGCGATTGTCAAAACGGTGTATAAATTAGCACTTACTAGAGTTTATTAGTGCCGTTAAAAAACAAAACAAACATTAAAATGGCCTCTTGTCTCATTGATTTTCCTTCTCTACCTACCGTTCAAAACGTGTCCTTTCCAGCTAGTCAAAAAGTTTCTGACTACAGTTGTCATGACTTCTGTCATTCTGAACAAGTCTCTGGCTCAAAGCAATGGCCCCGGCTACAGCCTTAGCCATCACCATTTGGCCTTGATCGTAGTGATTTGGCCTTGTTAACACCGCTTAACTTCTAGCTTACAATGTCACTGTCATTTTTACGTGCAAAAGCTTTCAGCTTTCAGCGCGTCTTAGCCATTTCAATTCTGTCCGTCTGTCTGTCTGTCCGTCTCGTCTGTCCATCACACGGGTGGATCAGGCAAAAACGGTGCAAGCTAGGATCACCAAATCTTCACCATTGGCTGCCCGGAAGATTCAACCGTAAAGCTTTTCCATAAATTCGAAGGGGGTCACCCCGAACGAGAGCGCTAAATGAGAGAAGGGTGGGCAAAATTTGCGATATTTGGCCAATAACTCACTGTATCTCAGTAACGGTGCGAGATAAGGCCTAGGTTACTATTAATCACTAATAGGAAATCGTGTACTGGCTTTCAATTGGCGCCGAATTCAATGACCTTGAATAACCTTGAACGCCAAAATAAGGGGTTTTATGGATTTTTTGGCGATTTTGAGCTGCGACACAAATTCACAAGGTGGTGCCACGGTACTGGCGTTGTTGGTGTGGCGTAGTTGGCAGCTGAAACGAAGTTACTCTACGCTGGGCCCGGTTAGTACTGCGATGGGTGACTGCCTGCGGCTAGGAAATGCTATAGACTTTCGCGTGTCCCGTGAGCATAAGCTCAAATTTCTTGTTATTGTTCTACTTTACACCTCGGCCTTGGCGACAATCTTAAACAAAAAGAAACTGCTCACTGACTCACTTGCCCTCGGTTCCAACAAATGGCCTCAACTGTGACCTCTACGTCGTCATTATGGCCTTGGCCTCAGTCATGGGAGTTTAACCTTGTTAAACATCACTGATCAACAGCATCAGAGCATTGCAAGTGCAAACAGATACTCATTACCATGACATAATACAGCAACAATACAACTGGCATGTATCGCATAATGCATATCCATCCATCCAGTACAAACTTCTAACGCGAAAACTAGAAAGCAAAAAAAAACAGAATCAGTTTCGGTTCAAAAGCGTCAGGTGGACAGCCACATGATATGTCCGCACTCCGCACTGCGTCAACAGATTTTTCCTAGTTTCCACAGAAATGCTGAATGAATGACACAAACGTACCGATTATGAAAAGGTCATCGACCGGCCGTCGAGTTAGTCTGTCATGCACCACAGGCCAGAAGTGCGTTGTGACGGTGGAAGACACAATGGGTGGAGTAATCTGCTGAATGACTAGCTTACTCACACTCTGGCGGAACTGGTCACGCGTGTCCCGGTCACACGACATTCCTCTCACCGTGGATCGACTGGCAACTGGAGAGTCTGGCTCTATGCCGAAGAATACCCGTCCTCCTTCTGCACAGCAAGGCAACAGTCACATGAACAACTCTCATTTGATAGAAAAAGACAAAGAAGACCCATAACAAAAAGAAGAAGAAAATTAACAACACCGAGAAGAAAAAAAGTATAAACAGAACAAAAACAACAACAGGTTTATGCTTAAAAGTACTTATACTTTCTACGTTTTTTGATATATTCTTGCAACTAAGTATATAAACTACTGCAGCCTTTAAAAAAATATAACACTGTATACTATCCGTCGTCCGGATTTATAAAAAAAGTGTCCAAATATGTACATGTAGTCATGTACACAGCATGTTTTCCACTTAATGACCAGAAAAAATCTTTCAAAGGCAAAGTCTAGAAGTATGCAATAAATCATGTCGGAATACTAAGTTTACCATGATACCGATCAAATCTGCTGTTGAACAGAAATAAGTTTTTTTATACATACCGTAAGCAAACTGTGTATGTACTTGTTTAATTTTTTTTAAAAACACGTATATTTTAACATTTTAACACATATATTTAACCACTATTTTACTTGCTGTATTTTTTTTATAAAAACAAAACAGAAGGTTGCTGTGAATGCAGTCTAAATGATGTGTTAACGATTGATATACTTTTGGTCTCCACAATACATGGAAATAGAGGCCTTTGGACTGCTTCCAAATATTCACTGTTGATAACGCAGACAATATGCACAAGACAGGGAGGACATTGGACTGACCGGTGTTAAGGAAAGCACAGAGAAGTCGAGACGTGCCATCGAGTGAAGCGTCCTCCAAACTGAACGAGCTCAACTCACACTGCTCACTGGACGTTAGTACCAGCACATCATCTGCATGCATAGACAGCAGCACAATATGATGCAATACATTGCAGCGAAAAATTTTATACAGTGCCATATATGATAAACGTCGAAGAGTGCCAATAAATAACAATTAACAGCAAATTTCCTTAAATTGGCCTGTAAACGACAATGTTACAACCAGTGTACGATGACGGTTTTTGGATTTTATGTTCTGAGGTAACGTTTGAACAGACCACTGTCATTTATACTGTGCAGAGGATCTGTAAGACTATCACAGGCAGCAATGTGGAAGGCACACTCTTCAAACTTAATCCATATGTTTGCTTCACTTACATCAGCAGATCCGTGTCCACCCCAGCAGTACAACAACCATGATGCTTAGAGTGAAACCAGTCAGTCAGAACTCTCCACATTCGCTGTTAATCTGTAGGCCTATGCCTGCTCCAACTGTGACTTAACCTTTTACCCAAAAAAACTACAAAGTTCACCTACATCAAAAAAGCATTGCTGGCAGAAGCTTGGTAAAAAAAAAAATCCAACAACGCATACCAGAGATATATTCCTGAAACAACATCACCAACGAATGGACAGATGCAAGAATAAATGGATGATGCCCAAAGTGGCACCCTTAGTTAATGAGAAATGCACCAGGTGTTCAATTTCAATACATCACTTGGATTCTGTCATCTAAGAAACATATTCTCATACATCACTGATGAATGTAATTAGTGTTTATGTATACCGTGTCACTGGTGTATTTAACTAGTCGGAATAAAACAGGGTTAAAATACCTGAGTAGATACCCCCCAAAACCCTAAGAATTTACAAATTTTTGCATATTCTATGCTCTCAAAAGCAAATAAAAATTCAGATGAACCAACCAGCAAACTTTCCAGCTAACGTTTAACTCGAGCCTTTTAGAAAACCCAAAAGTCAATAAAATGCATCGGGTTGGGCTTTTTAAAACAGGTTTTTTTCAGCCCTGGAATAACATACTAATAACAACTATCAACTGCATAATTTATGAGAGAACTGTATCAACTCCGACTTACTGAGAAAAAAGTGATGATCTACAAAGCTGTCATCCATTTCAAGTCCAGACAATGCTGCAGCAGCTGCTTCTGTTTCCACATAGTCTGAAAAAAATCAGTTCACATTAATCTCATAAAGTAAACAAGTAAAACATCAGTGTTCAAGACATTACAAACTTCCGTCATAAACAGTGCTGCAACCTGGTGAACACCACAGACTCGAGACAGCTGTTGCATAAATACATACAATATCCAGCATCCCTAAATCCAGCTAGACTCTACCACCAAAATCTTAGCGACTGGTTTTCGAACCTTCAGCCACTAGATCTGTCCATAATTTGCTGAGATACACTGTGAAATGTCATTTCATGCCCCACTTCCCAACAGAAAAGAATCCCCAAGACTCTTTGATCGCCAAAAAAAATCTGCTCCACCGAATTTTGTCAGAATCAGCTCCTAACTTTTTGAGCTATCCAGCTGACAGACAGTCTAACAGACAGACAGACTAACTGACGTGCACTGTCACATAACCTATTCTTTTGATAGGCAAACATAGCACAGCTTCCAGCAAACTGTGGATATTATTATTATTATTATTAATTTACGGTGCATCATTTCAAACCACTCACGACTTCAAATGACTCTAAACTTTCATCTGATTATTCTAACCACTGTTAAGAGTTTTGGATGATTGTATTTTAAAAAATAACTGTATTTTATGAAATTTTATTTCACTGTTGTGCACCATATTCTAGCAGATATTATTAAACAAACACTGCACCGTATGGTATTGCACAGCTGATACCAAAAAGATTACATCAAGGCTCTTACCACTGCTGGTAGTAGATTGCTGTCCTTCCGGGAGCTTTGGTGTCACCTGATCAACATTCCACAAAGCCACGCACAAACTTCACACAAATCATTGTCATTTTTTTGTTTAACCAATATACATGGTATATAAAAAAGTTTCCACTTTGTATTTGCTGCTAAACTTTAACATAAAGCATTAATTTTTAACCAAGGTTTTGGCAGACAAACACTAATATTTGCCGTAACGATTAAAGACAGTATACAATAAACCCACCAAACTAACTGGTTCTATACATCTGCACTACTCCAAGTAAGATTGTTCAGTCATGTTTTTAAGCACTGAAATGTCTATTTTATGTCAGCATTTAAAACTTCAGTTTAATTCTGTCCCATATCACATGCACTGCTCATGCAGTACAACTTTTTACAATTTGTCAACAAAATCATACCAAAACATCATCATCCTGCAGTTATATATTCAACTTTGAAGCATCTCTGTTATTAAAACAACTCTGACTGACTGACTTTGGATGACATATTGACCGGTCGCTCAGAAAAAAAAACAGTAAAACCCCATCAGTGTATTTGTATCAGAAAGCATACAGCAATGAAAGAAAAACATGTCTACATTATCTGTCATTAACGGGGGTCTAAGGCCTTGACGATTGGGATATTAGTCAGTTATAAAAAAAATAACGTAACAAAGGTTACCAGTATTTCAAAATTACACAAAAAATTCTGAACATATTTCCATGGGACTCAGACAAGAATTCATTTCAGCTGTACACTGCACATGCACATAAGAAACATACCGAGGATGCAGCCCGACTGGTGTACACTGAAAGTAATTCAATCACTTTCGAAGCCTCTGCTCTCATGTCCTCTGAATACTGAGAACCAGCGAGTTCACGCATCATGTCATCAGCTAGATCACACAAAAACACAGTCTTTCTGTGGAGCTAAAGTTGTGCAAGTATAGTTTTAACTAGAGCAGTCAAATTAATGCATTAATTAATGCGTTAATGCATTAATAAATTAACACGAGTTACAAAAATTAACGCGCATTAAAAAAATTAACACACGTTAAAAAAATTAACGCACATGCAATGTCATGCGTAAATTTATTTAATTTACTAAATTCGGTGAAGCAAAAGTTCCAATATTCCATTAAACTGTGGTTATTGGACAATCAAATGAATCCAACTGCAGTTGCCTTTTCATCACTACTGTAAATCAATATTACTTAGATGAGAGACTAATAGATTTCTATGCCAGCAATGATGTCAGTTATTGTTTAAAAATGTGTTTCTATTTGCTTTCTAACTTTTTATATTCTACAGGCAGGGCCCCCAAACGTCGTGGGGCCCGGGGTAACTCCCCCTCCTTACTCTCCTTTTTGACAGGCCTGGGTGCATTAAATTTAACACGTTAATTAATGCGTTAAAAAAATTAATGCAGTGCGTTAATGCGTTAAAAAAATAACGCTTCGACAGCTCTAGTTTTAGCACATTTGAGTTAAGTATGTGCACTGCAATGAGTTTTAGCTTTTGGGGGTCCTTGGACCCAAGACTCCAACGATTTGCCTCGAAAACACCAGACCACATGGATACTCAACTCCTCTACAACAAAACTTGAAACACTTCGAGAGTTCAAACCTGTACCAAGTACCAAGATTAGTCTCCCACAAAACCTCCTTCCCATGAAAAAAATAGCAATAACTGAGAAAAAAATTCTGCATCTGTGAAAGCATACAAATGCCATAAACATTTCAATGCACAATGAAATACATAGGCTACATAAACACAGCAAAAGCTAAGAGTAGAAGAGTCGAGATTATACCGTGCAGCTGAAGGAGGTAAGCCTGATTCTCCGTGCATCGGCACAAACGTTCAACGACAGTAAGGCATGCTACCACTAGTGCTCTCACACCGGCATTATCAAGCTCCGACTTCTTAGCTCTCATTACTTCTGCACATCACACCACAGCAAATGCTGTTTACTCAATACCCATTACTCAACTAAAAATTAAATATACAAACTTACCAGTTTACATTACTGTGTAAGTGCGACCAAGTCACACGTCCAAAACAGCAGAAATCATTAGGACACAGAGTGATAGAACGACGAACTGACTTCCCTTACAAACTTGGCAAAAAAAATTATAAAAAAAGAAAGAAAGAAAGAAAGAAGAGAAAAAGAACCCATTTTTGAACATTATATTTCACCCCTTTGCCACACTGACCCTGCTGGGCTGATTTATACCATTTTTGGCAGGTAGGGTCACATGGTCGACGTAATCATCCAAGGCAAATTTTAAGTCGATTGATTCATGAGTTTGAGTGCTACAGGTGCCCAAAATCTGGGGTTTCCCATTGACTTTGATAATCGCCCTTACAACAGCGTTACACACTGTGACAATCACAGACTGAATGGTAGCTAAAGCCCTGTGTTAACAGCAACTTCTCTTTCCTATGAAAATGCCAACAATTCAACCCCGCAAAACCGTAAAACCCCTGACCAATTGGTATAAAATTTGACACTGTTCATCATGTTGGCGAGCCAAACTGTGCTGCAAAATTTCATGCAAATCTGTCCATTGGAGTTTCTGGGCAAATAGGTAAAATATATGAAAAATTTTTATTTACATATACCTTTTTAGAAACTCACCAACAGGTCAAACCCCTTAATGGATTTTTGCACGTGATGGCTCAAAGGATACACCTTTTTGAGGTTAAAAATTTGCAATTACTTGTATCATTTAATCCCGGAAAAATCCCCAAAAGTCAAAAGTCAGCTGAGTTGATCTGGGTGAATGGCTATATGTGAAGATGTTTGTTATCTGCCCAGCAGATACTCACCTACTGTACCATGCCAACAAAATGATAGATTAAGCTTACCAATGATGCTGTTAAGGAGCCTACGCTCAGCAAGAGCAGCTCTCTGCGAGTCAACCAGTGACAGGTTAGACAGAATGTTTACTGCAAGCATCTGCAGCTGGACATCTCCACATGACACCCAGTGCTGCATCCGATCAGCAATTCTCACCACCAGATCTCTTTCTGCGTGTTCACAGCAGACACGCGACAATACACATGACTAGACATATGCGAAGTGTTCCCACACTTTTACTAATAAAAAAATTCCACCAGGACTTAACAGGACTGTCATAACGATTTTCCAGAACATTCTCGAAGCCCACTAACAAAGACAAACAGCAGTTACTTACCGTACGTACAGACAGTAATCCAATGCAAAAATTCTTTGTAATGTGCATAGAATGCCAAATATTTTGAAATTTATCTCATTGTCGTACATCATCAAGTAAGTTCTATGCTAGTGTTACACAGTGTTTACATTTTGAGCCCTTGGTAAATTCCTGAAATTTCATATTTCAGGACTTTCCAGGTCCTCAAGTTTCAATTTCCACCATCTTTCAAGACTAAACTCATTTTCCAGGACTTTCCAAGTCCTGGAAAGTCAAAGAGAAAAATCCAAAACTTTCCAGAAAGCGTGAAAACATCGGCCCATCGTACATCGGCCCAGTGCCAACATACTGTGCGGCAGTCTGCCTACAGCTGTGTATACAAATACATACTGTAAGCTGAAACCCCTTTCAAACAAGCTTCAACGATCTGAATGAACCATGAAATTCAAGAGAACAGTTGACAAAACAGAATTAGAATTAAGTGCAAAAACAGCATAGAGCAGTGCAGTACTAATTAGTTACCGTAGTCGGTTGCCGAATAGAATGCACTATGACTGGTTACAGAATTCAGCACTTTCAATGCACTCTCTGTCAGCTCATAATATACTGGCATCGGCTGAAGTCCTACACAAAATAAAAAATATGCGCATGACTATTATATCATAAGATGCTGCAAAACTTTATCACCATCACATACACTTTACAAGGATTCCCTACGTTCGACACAAATTAGCAGTAAGTGATAAAAATAATATGCAAAATGTAATTGTAAATTACCTTGACAATAATAATTCCACCAACATCCAATTATATTACAGTCATTTTAGTCAGCTGGACTTTAGAAGATGCTGTAGTAATTCGCTAATTTCACTGGGACCCAATCAAACCGAAAAAAGTCTAAAAACAGACCTAAGCCTTGGCTCTGTTATAATGCTTTACCGAGATGTTTTAGAAACATGCACTGCAAACCTGAAGCAATTTTGCCCACAAAAATTACTAAAAAATATCAAGAGCCTACATTAGTGGGTTTCCACAAATGTGGAACAGTACCACAGTCAAAAGCTCATCATTCACGACATCATCACAGCTGCCTACGCCAAGCAAAACACAAGAAAGCAAGTTTGGGGAGCTTGGCTTCCACTTTTTAACAGCCTTTCAGATTCTGCACAACATAAATTACGACATTTTTAGTCTTTTCAAAGCCAACTCAATCAATACCAAACTATTTCATTCAGTGTATATTTGTTAGCTCTGTTAGTGCTCCGGGACGTTTCTCTTAAATGACACTGTACAAATAATGTTATTAATTAATTATCATTCATTATCATTACTATAATTATCATGTTCATAGAAATCAGCACATTACTTATAAAAACAAAAAACAGCACTGACCAAATACTTTGCAAACGTGGAGCAAAGGACGTGGTGGTATGGATAATTCATCAAGTGTCTTCAACCAGCTCAGTGGCACTTCTTCCACATATCCGCAGTCCGGTGCAAATGTCAGAATCTTGCCATTGCTGTTGTTGACTTCCACAACATATGCCCTGAAACTGCCAAGCTTCGGATGTCCGGTTACATAGACCAACTCTCCCGGAAATGGCATGTCCGTAAGAGGAGTCGAATGGTCACAAGCAGCAGCATCCACAAACTGACGAACACAGCGATAACACTCAAGATCCTCGGCGCCAAACACGCCCACAAAATGTGCACCATCAAGAACACAAGTGACAAAGACACTGACAAACTCTCCATCGTTTTCCGAAGCCTTGGTATTACCGATCGATGACATTAACTTCTCCGAAATCGAAGCACCATCAATGACAGGCATATTATCGCCATGCTCGTCAGTGTGGTACAGATCAACAATGAACGAGTCTCCAAATACCAAATCAGTAACGTCAGGCATGTCAGAGCGAAGGTCAAAGCCATGAAGGCGCTGGTAGACCGTACCCAAATCTGGCGACGGAATGCGCCATCCAACCAAGCTGCGCGACAGAGTGAGAAACTCCAGCTGTGTCTGTGTTTCCACATTGCCTGAAGCATACAAAGCAGACGAGTTGATGTCCACGGTCAACAAAATCGCATCAAGAACCTGCCGCACACAAAGCTCTGATCTAGGCGCAAAATGGACCCTCATTATCGACATTATGAATTTGACAAGGTGACCATACACTTGCCCTTTCGCTGACGATGGAGCAAGAAAAGCCATCGATGAGAAGGCATCCTTCAGAACACTGGCAAGACACGATACTGTGCCATATCGAGCCATCTGATAGCTGACCTTTGGTGACATATTGCACATCAGGTTAACAAGAACACAGGTCTGCAGCTGCACATGCGGTTCGTGTTGCTCTCTAAGCAAACGAATAAGCACATTTCTCGCAGGAAATGGAAATTCTTCAGTTTCACGAACTGACTGCACAAGCTGGCGCAAAATACCAGAGAGATCTTCTTCAGTTAGTGTATCTGAACGTGACAAAGTCTCCCACAGATGGGACATTTTCACCTATGTATAGTACAAACAAAAGCATATATATATACAAGTATTATTTAATAAGAATAACATTAACAACAACAACCAAAACAACAAAGACCAAAGTAATTTGGCATAAAATGGAATTGCTGTGGCAAGTCCAGCCAACTCCCGGTTTGTATTCGCCAGGTAGCAGGCTGGCAGCAGAGAACTGATGGTTTGGCTGCAATTTACAATTGCATCTTTCTAGCTAGGCATTCAACCCTCAAATCTCTCATTTCTCTGGGAGTAAGGGATTGCATGTAACAGTGTGTCACTAGTCCCCACACGTGTACCCACCAAGAAGCATCTTCATACCCTCTGCATAAACCATGGCATTTAAATCAGCTTAAGCATCGGGGCAAGAATGTGACACACAGAAAGACAGATGACAGATAATGCTACATAGAAACGTGTATTGGTGGTATTGCAAAAAGTTCCCTACCAGGCAGTCTAAAACAGCAACCAGGGTTTGGGTTAGGGATAGCCTACAAATTATTATTATTATTATTACTATTACTATTACGGTTCCAATTACTACGGTTACTATTACTATTATTATTAGGATAGCCTAGCATGAGTAGCATCTATGCACTGCAGAGTCCTACAGGCTCAGCATGGAATCTAGGACAATGTCCTGACTCAAGCGTTAGGGTTAAGGTTGGCTAAGGGTTAAGGAGGATAAGACACAGCTAAGGGCTAGACACCACCTAGATGCTTGGCTGGCTAAATGGGAGACTGGGGAGTTTTGAAATTGTGCCCATGTATGCATGAACAGGTGGAATCGCTTGCACTGCAAAAATAGTACAATAGTAATTTTATTAACGAAGCATCTGCCTAGCATTTATGCTCAGCATAGCATCTATAGCAAAGCATTTTCCGATAAGCATAATGCCATAATAGTGTATTACTCGTAACTTGGCCATTTCCCTTATTAGGGTTCGGGTTTAGTATAGTGTTAAGGTTAGGGCCAACGTATTTCAGAGATTTATGTGACGATAATGCAAACCTTAACTAAATGAGTAGCACTAGTGATGAATTCGAGTCTGCTGGAGGCAAGCATTCAAACTTGTTGACTGGCAATATCGATGAATTTCTAGCTGCTAGGACTATGTCTGAGGTTGTCCGTTGGCAGGCTGATTGTAGTGTGTGTCTGCGGTGGTATGACGAGCACAGAGTACAATGGGTAAACCCTAGCCTTGTTATACACGGCTCAGATTTCAGCTACAGATATGAATGCAGCTTATAACTAGGCTAGGTAAACCCCCAAGCCGCCATCGTAAGCCGCCGTAAGCTGCCATGGAACGTGCTAAGCCGTAAGCCGTAAGCCGACGTGGCTTAATGCTTTTTCTTTCCAAAGACGTTAGATATGCATAGAATATCTAACGTCTTTGGGCCAAACGGCCACATGGGAAACGGCCACGTATACTAACGTCACCGTATAACTACTTCAGACTTTGTTCTTGATTCATAATAACCACACCGAGAAATGCTGGTTACTAGCAGTGGTGGCGCCAGCTTTTCATGAGTGGGGAGGCCAAGGGGGGCCAAGACATGTGTAAGGGGGGCCACACTTTTATTTCGTACTTTAACACCCCCTTCCTTTTCTTATCCTCGTTACATTTAGGCTGTCATCCAATATTCGTACTTATTGGGTGTGGGTGCCCACTTTCCAGAGCACAAAAAATTTCTGGACTTTTCCATTAGGGTAGGCAAAGATTCAACAATACGCCAGACCCCTAGACCAAGCAATTGCTTTTCGACCGAGGGTGGTGCCATAAATTCAAAGGTAGTGGTATAAATAATATATCCGAGCGAAGCGAGCAGAAAAAAATTGGTACCACTAATTTTTGTCCAATTGAGTAGGTCTAGAACCATTTTCCCTCACTTTTCCCTAACCACTCTGGAATATTCAGACTTTTCCAGATCTTTCAGGTGAGTAGTCACAGTGTTATCTTATACGGTGCCAAAACGGCCCAAAAGCATATGAAGGCGAATTGCATTTGTCTTCTCATTACTTAAACCATTTCACTAACTAACTTTTTTCTTTAGCTATAACATAAACACTATAAACTCTCCTGTCGGATCTGAGCCTGGAGATTAACCCATTTTGTGGTAAAATATTGTACTTTTTTGGAACAGTGATAAATTTTGCTTGACACTTTGAGGGGTGTTTACTAAGGCCTAACTTTCTATAGTCTGTTGCAACACACTTTAAGTGCATAGATGTAGATTAGCCTGAATACTGGTTTAGTGGTTGACAGTTAACAGGCGAGCTATCACAGGTTTACAAAAGCATTAAAATAGAAAATATCTGATATATGCGCTTCTTATGAAGTGTTAGATCTACCTAGCCTATAACACGTAACTGGATTTAGGAAACCCATGGCCAAACTGCCAGCATCAGCAACCTGGCTTCTGTAAGCAAAAATTTGTTAACATTATGTTTCAGACGTAAGACCCAGATCATTTAATGTTTAACGGGTTTTTAAAAAAGATCAGATTATGGCTTTCAGCAAGTATCGTACATAAAAGACCATAATTGTGATTTTTATGTTTTCAATTTCACCCAGATAGTATCCGCGTGCCATTTCCTTTAAATACCTGTTTTTGATTGGCAGCTTAGTCACATTAATATTGACTAACTACCATTCTGCCATGGAGTTGTAGAGATAAGTTTAAATTTGGTAAGTGGTATAGACAACTATTGCACAAACTTAAGGCGTGCAGAACTGGTGTCTTATAGTTACTACTATTTTGACTGAGTCAAAGAAACTGGTAGCAGATAAAGACTGCTGTAGTGTTGTAACATCATCTACTGCCATCCAGTGCTTGGAAACATTGATACACTCAATTGGTAAAATGCTTATTTTACTTTGTGGCATTTTAAATAACGCAAAGTTTGTCATCAGTTAGAATTCAGCAAGATCAATGTATTTACTGCAGTTTAGTTATCCATAGACTGCATTTTGCTTCATGTCTGTGAAACTCAAATGGGGGGCCAAGCCTCACCATGGGGGCCATGCCCCTGGCCCTCCCTTGGCGCCGCCACTGGTTACTAGAAATACGCAGAAATCACCACAAGCTTCGAGAGTGTAAAAAACTCTATACGATAAAACAATAATAAGAAGAGATAGCCAAAATATACGCACTACGCAGACGACGCAGACAACCGTTTCGTCACGTGATATTCAGCGTGGTTTTTATATCTGTGGCGTGGCCATAGATATGAGCGTGGCGGTAACAAAAAATAATACTCATCAATCATTGATTAGAGATGGGTCATCTGAAATATCGCTGAAATATCGATAAGTAGGCCTACAAAATCCATTTTTACGCGCGAAAGCAGCTACTGCTTTTAGCGCGTCATAGCCATCGCAATTCTGTCCGTCTGTCTGTCACACGGGTGGATCGGTCAAAGACGGTGCAAGCTAGGACCACCAAATTTTCACCGTCGGCTGCCTGGAAGACTCTAGTTTCAGGAGGAACCGTAAAGCTTTTACATAAATTCGAAGGAAGTCACCCTGAACGAGGCCCTAAATGAGAGCGGGTGGGCAAAATTTGCGATTTTTGGCCAATAAGTCGCTGTATCTCAGTAACGGTGCGAGATAGGGCCTAGGTTACTATTAATCACTAACAGGAAGTCGTACACTGGCTCTCGATTGGCGCCAAATTCATTGACCTTGAATGACCTTGAACGCCAAAATAGGGGGTTTTATGGATTTTTTGGGCGATTTCGGGCTGCGGCACAAGTCTATATGTCATTCACAAGGTGGCACCACGCTGCTATCGTTATGAGATCCAGATAGAGAATTTGGTATTTGTATATTAACTTAGCGTGAACACCCCAATTTTCAGCTAAAATACTGAACCGAAACTGTTATAGGCTTTCGCGTGTCTCGTGAGCATTAGCTCAAATTTCTTGTATTTCATTCTGGACATATCGGTAAGTAATTTAGCATGGAATTCCAAAAAATAATATTTTAATATTTGCCCCATTAACTGTATAGTATTATGTTAGATGGCATATTCTGGTTCTGTGAGGTAGGTGTAAAAATATGTAACTTTTTTGACGCGGTACAGCTGTGTTGCAGGCGTCTATGGCACGATTGTCGTCCGTCAGTCTGCCGTCGAGTCCGTTTGTAACGGATGTAGGCCAACTCAGCCTCCTACCCTTCGTGGGACGGGAAATGAGTAGTAGCTTACGGGCTACGGGGTGAAGGCCTAGTGTGGCTGATTGGGGCGGTGGTATGTCTGCT
>Ga0209367_1005508_pt1 | contig 17564 bp, 21 predicted proteins | sample WorMetLIZISLAND2_FD_187412 | JGI IMG/M metagenome (GOLD analysis project Ga0209367, IMG submission 187412) | Marine gutless worms symbiont microbial communities from Max Planck institute for Marine Microbiology, Germany - Olavius geniculatus... ... | reverse complement strand
CATGATATATGCGGCTGTCCACTTAGCTATGGGCATACACTACAGCACTTGCTTAATTTGAATTTCAACTAAAAGCCCACTTTTATGATGGCGAGCGTCGTATGCATTTGTAGTAAATTAGATAAGGCCGTGTTTACACAATTAAGCTATGTGAATGTGAGATATTATGTCCTTCCCGAAAAGCTTTTGATCTCTGGCCATTAGAAATGAAATTGGCATACCGCGGTGCCAAAGTTGGGAACGTACGTACCAATTTCGGTTTATCTACGCTTTTTATTGTTTTCGCGTTCAGAGCCCAACTGTACTTGACACGGACAGACAGATGGACGGGCAATACCCGTATTGAGGCCTATTAGGACGGCCACATATTAACACATACGTAAAGACGTAAAAATAAACACAGAAACAAAATGACGGAAAACGCGTATAGCGCAAACCTCGTCGAGGCGACCATACATGCAAATATCAACTGAATAAACCTTCTAAATCCAACTAAATGCGTGTACGAAGTGTCAGAACTGAACGGAACCAAACTGCAATACGTCGATGCTGTTCAGTTCAGTTCGGTTGCTTTGTAAGACCCACCTACACGCTTTAACGCTTTAATGGTTTCCCACTTGAACGCATGCAATTGAACACCCATCGGCGTTTAACGCCACACATTGTCTAGGACGACATCTTCGCAGTGATACAGAAATAAACAGTCAACGGAAAGACAGACAAACAAACAAAAAGATGCTAAAACGTATGTGGCTCGACAAAGGTAAACCGCTTTAAACACAACACAGTAACACTACAAAAAGTAATAATTAAGACACAAACTCCATTTGCTTTGATATGTTGCAAATACGTTGTCAAGTACAACGAGCGCTGATTGGTCGGCTGAACACTAGACAGGTGTCCGATCGCGTGAACACGTCAAGAGACGGCGTTATTGCAATCAAATCAATCGAATCAATTGATCAGTCGCTCAGTGAAAACCCAGCACGCGCTGGTACAGTACAACAATACGATCACCATTCCACTCTGATGCGACGAAGTAAGCTTTCGTCGTATACTAGGTCAAAGTATAAAGACCGGGAACGTAGCACATATAACGTCGAGCAAAATCAGCAAACACCGGTATCTCACACGCCTCTCCCCGCCCCAAAATTAAGTTGCATGCTCTCTAGAATTTGCCAAGGCCTAAAGGCGCTCGACTCACGTGCGGTTCAGACAAGAGTGCATGCAGTTATCTTATAGAACACACACTTAACAACGAGTACGTTAATATAACACTGTTGTGATCACATGTGAGTATCACAGTCATCGACGTGGTCGACGGAGTGTTGTGGCTTGGCTGGCGGCGGAGGTTCAATCCCGGGCAACTCTGCTCTTTCGTCGTCGTCGTCGTCGTCGTCGAGTTTGGTTTTGTCGTAGTTGTAGTTGTCCGAGGGACGCAGCTTCTCGTCGTACTGCGTGTAGCACGAGTCGGCCACGGCCGCCGCTTCGACCGTGTTTTCGTCGTCATCCAACGGCAGCTATTAGTCAATCAATCAATTCAATCAAATCGATCAATCAAACAATCACAAGGCTCAATTCGTGCAGTGTCAACTCAGCCTGGCCATCCCTTCGTGTGTGGACCCAGTGAGTACCAGCGAAAGCCGACACGTATAAACAGATGCACCGCGCAACTCATTAGCCCTGTATCCGTGGTCTGGTATAGGCCTATACAGTGTAAACTGGTGCTTATAGTAGAGAATCCAACAAAATCGTTATCAACCAAGCCTCCGCTGGGGAGCTCGCAACGCTGCAAGTCAGCTGGGGAGTTGGATGCTTTTTCTCAATTTCCTTCAGTGTGGAATACCTAAAGCGAACTAATGTGAATCTCTGGTTACAACGTTAGTCGTTATGCCCAGCGACATTTGATGTCCACGAATCATTTAGCGTGACTTTCATGAATGGCGCCAGAAGAAGGGCAGGGGCAGCCCCCTGTGCCCTTGCCCTCTCAGCTGCCCCCAGGAAAAATTTTGATAGTGATAAAGTGCCCTCTGGTAACCATACACATGCCAGCCAGGGTGTGACTTATTGAACGTCATTTTTGTAAGACAACACTGATATCAGTGAATTTTTTTGGCGTTTTCAAATACTAAAAAGCAGGCAAAATTTGCGGCTTACGTTGCACATCCAAAAGCTAAAAGTGAACTACTGAATCTCTGGCTAAATCATTAGCCGTCGTCATACCCAGTGATATTTGACTTCCAAAGACCAAAGTTCTACAAATCATTTGGCTTATATTGACGGTGACTAACCGTCAAAATTAATATCTTATTAATACCTTCTTCTTGTCGTCGTCGGCGTAGAAGATGGCGCCGCCGACAGCGCCGTCGACGTCAAAGACGAGGTCGACCGGTGACCCTGCCGCAGCGAGGTTTGCGTTGATGTCTCGGTGTGTCATATAGGTCGGGTTGTCATGCGCTGACGACTTGTAGCTCGACTTAGCCAACCTGACAGCCACACAGCCATGCCGTAAACGCCGGACAAAAATTATTCAAAAACTTTAAAACGGCGATGTCGTGAGTTAAAAAGTCAGGGACATAAAGTTATGATTTTCCGATAAACAGCTGCAAATTTCCAACAAAGAATATATGGGTGGGTGCTCAAAATGCCAACGTTTCCCTAAATTCGCCAAAATACTGAGGTTGTCTTTAACTTTCAGCCCCATGTTATTATTTTTATTTTTTTTCGATATTTAAGGGGCAATTGCCTTCTGACACATACGCCACTACATCAGTGGTTAAGAAATCTTTTAGTCTCCTTACTAAAAAAACTCTGAAGCGTTTGTAAAACAAACCTTTTGGAACTTTTTAGTGCGCATTTAGTTAGTTAACGCTTTGGTCGTCAGCAGGCCTACTCAAACAGCTGTTAGCACTTAGCAGACGCTTAAACCATCTCGGCATGTAGCCAGCCGTCTAGGTCAACTCAGCCTGGCCATCCCTCTCTGACTAGGCACGAGGAGCGCCACTGAAAGCCGGGGTGTACAAAAAGGCACACTGCGCGATGCAATAGGCCCATATGTGTCGTCTCGCAGTGTAAACTGGTGTCTGCTATGCCCCGATTTTGATTTAAAAGTCCTTTAAAACGTTTATGAGCGTTTATGACAACACTGACCTGCGTCGTTTTGTGCTGACGACGACGTAGACGATTAGCAAGATGACAAGGACAGCGAGTAGAGCCACACCAACGGCAATGATAATTGCTAGGTCTGTGTTTGAGAATCCACTGTGCCGCACACCAGTCGTGCGCGGCACCCAGCCTGCAGAAAAATACAAGCCGAAGCCGCATTCTGACTACGGACGTCACGTACTACGAAAAGAAAAATGACACTGCAAAGTGCTTCGTGAGCAAAAACTGTCCATAAACGTATGGAACGCCAACAATTTCAACTACGCGGCACAAACTCTCACATTTCTAAGGTCTAAACCAAATTGAAAATGTCGCTGAGCTTCGCCGATAGAACAGAAATTTAAGATGATTTCAGAAGTGGCGTTGTCCCGCTGGATGGCGACACTAAAGCGCTGGGAGAAGTAGGTCACGGAACGCGGCTCTGCGGTTGTGGCAGCAATGCGACGGCCGATGATCGACGCCCCGCCCCTTCCGGATGAAAATATTCGCACGGATGAATGACTACGCACATTTCCGTCCGTATATACGTCTGTATACGGACTGACGGACAACACTGCATCTAGCACATTAGAAGTTAATTTTAGCGTTAGGCGCTATACAAATGCACGTTTTACTTACTTACTTTTACTTACTGATTGTATAAGTCCGTACACGCGCGTACACGGACCGCAGTTATCCGCCTCCATCGTACTGGAAATACGCAGACAACGCTATGTGCGTGAATGTGTCCATTCAAATCAAAATGGTCGATTAAAGCGTATACGCGCTTACTACGGACGTATACGAAAGTAGGTGCGTAGTACGCCCGTAGTGTTGACATTGACCGGCTAGTTACTGAAGCACCGAAGTACAGTAGGTCTAGTTGAGGCCATTGACACTGACCTTGACCTGTCGCCGAAAGCACTTGATTATCTTTGACCTTGACTTTAACCTTGACCTAGATCTGTCAAAATGATCGATTATATGCCGGGACTGTCGAGTGTTTCCTACTACCGTCCGAAAATTTAAAAAAACATGCTAGCGAACTTTCGTCCGTATTTTTGTTAAATACCCACCAATCTGCGAGTTCTTTTCGCCGACTCTGCGAACAATTTGTGGTTGAACTGTTAGTGAAGACTCGTCACTGTCATTAAAGTCGTCACTACGCTACTTTGTAAAATAAAAATGCACCGACCGAAGGATAGAAACGACAATCTCATAATAATCTTGGTAGAATTAAACTAACCTGGCGAGCGATATGCTTTGAGATCAGTGATGCGAGAGAAAACGGGGTCAGTGAGTGCAAGCATCTGCTGCCTGTCTCGTGACGTCATCAGCACCGTACTGTTCTCAGCACATTGGCAACAATCATGGCTGACTTCACTTCAAAAGCTAAAGCTAGAAGCGAAAGTCTCTACTTCCAGAGTTCAACGAAACTTCAGTTTAGGTATGTGACTTAAACCACACATTTGAATTAGACTTTCTCTGAGCCTTTTCGTTGAACAGAAACTTCGATCTAAGTCCGAAATTTCCGCTCAGCGAAAGTCTCAGCGAAATCACTTTAGTTTGTGGCTAAAGTAGGTCTATGTATTTAGACCGAACTCTAGCTCAGCGAAAGCCATTGAAATTGAAATTGAAGCTCCTCGAGGATCAAGGATGAAAAATAGTATTACTATCTAAATTTATTGCATCATCCACAAATATTCAGACATTTGAATCAAGACTGAAAAAGTATGGGAAAATCAACTACTTGTAGTTCGTTTTTGCTACAAGGAAGAACTCCGACTCTGATCATCAAGATCTAGACACAGAGGACTTAGCCTATTTGTCCTGCACCGATAATGACGATGATAATGATGATTAGTCTTGGTCTTGGCCTTGAGAAAAGTCTTAAGAATTTCAACACTTTTGTTAGCAGTCACTAGTATTCTTCTAGTGTGCAATATAGTTGACTTTTAGTTTAGTTTTTTGAAATGCAATGGCAGCTGCATGCTGACAGCTAAATTACTGACATTTTTAGAAACTTACATTTTGTTGCTAGGTCTATGATACAGTTTGGCAAAATGCATTACACCGAAACACCTGTGCAGCACAAGATGACGCATTACGTTGAAACATTTGTTGTTGCATACAAAGTCTTGGTCATGGTCTGGAAAAAAAGAATAAACTTACATCACTTGCTCTAATACAAAAAATAGAAATGAGACTCACTTCGACGACCAATCGGTAAAGAAGATGCGATCGTCCACAGATACGGCGTTCGTGATGTTGAACGCATCTTTCCTGCCAAACAGCAACTCTATTCTCGTATCATTACCAGTTGTTATTTTCACACCATAGATATCAGTCGACGTCCAGAATGTTAAGTTCCAACCTGCACCAAGTCATCAGCAGAAAACACTGCAACGCATGCAGCCGTAACATTATACCAAAGGGCTCAAAAACGTAAGCCCCTTGCCCTGACTTTCATACATTCATAACCAATTTTCAGAATTTTTTCACCAGCCAAATCAGTGGCAAAACTGGCAAACTTAGCACAATAACCAACGCCTCTAAACGTCAGCTTTAACACACACTGACTTGGTAACTCACTTATTCCAAACGTGACTCGTTTTTACAATGTACTGTAGCGACGCGCTCAAGATCTGGCCCAAATGGCCACTTATTGAGATATCGAGACTTCAGATCTGTAATTGTGTAAAGCCACTTTTTAGTAACACTGCTGTCAACGGCGTCAACGACGCTCGAAAGTTAGCACAATATTACAATAAGCAATGCTGTCTAAGACGCGACTTAAGTGTGAAACCGATGCGTGCAATTAGGACACAGGTCCTACAATCTATTCTATAAAAGAGGGATGTTTCAATTTTGATTGCGATTGGCTGTGACGTCATATAGACGTTGTCACTATGGTGAGCATCATCAGTATCATTATAGCTAGCGGCTACGCTGCAGCGTAGCGTAAGCGCTGTGCTATACGTTGCAGCGTTAAGTGTAGCGTTGTGTGTCAAGGTCGCAGGCCGATTTGAGGCCCGAATGGCCGAAAATGGAGGCCGCAGGCCGATACTATGGCAACGATCAAGCAGACAGTGAGCGTAGCGACCTGTCCGCTTGTTACGTTTAACCATTCTCAACTTGCACTGGTACAGTCTTTTCAGAACTTTTTGCTGCAGTCGTGCGTCTCAAGGCAAACGACGGTGTAGTCTCTGCGATCTGAGCACGGTTTAAGTAGGCTCTGTGTTAACCTACACCACTGTCTGGTGTACTGCGTACTCGCTTACCCACTCCAGCAGTGCTGCAACTAGTGCATACCGCAGTCGATGGCGACGTGCAAGCCAAGGATGTACCCGTTGTTCCAGCTGACGACGAGTGGTACAAAGTCCCGACTGCCGCAACGCTCCACATCGCACGAGTAAATAGATTGGTTGGTGCCATTCGACTGGCCTTCCACCCAGTATAGTTCTCTACATGCCGACAAATCATACAGCCATGTAGCCAGTCTGCGGCGTTGTGGGTTAAAAACAGTTTGGAAAAAAGCAAAAGTTTCAATTTTCGACAGTCAACAGCTGAACATTTCTCACACAGAAGATATTGGGTGTTTAAAATTTCTTTTTTGCCAAAAAGCTCCCCAAATGGCTGAAATGTGGAATTACCATGCACTTTGCTCAGTCGAAAATTCTAATAAAAATTTTTAGCTCTCAGCCAGACACCAGTTCACAATGCCACCCAACGTTTAAATGTAAAGACAAATAGCATTTACACAAGACCTACTGTACATACACACAGCGTGTAATCTAATGCACCAAGTTCCTCATACGTAATAATTAACGGGAAACTATTTAGTCAGACTTATTTAAAGACGATTCTCTATGAAACTAAACATGGCATTGAAGAAAGCAATTCAAAAGTTTCTCAGTTCCAGCAGCTATCCAGGTTTTTCATTATGCAGGATTTTACAGAACCTTAAGCTTTTATTTCGATGACTTTCCAGGACCAAACTCATTTTAAAAGATTTTTCAAGGCCTGGAAAATCAAGGAAAAAACAGCTGAGGCATAGGAACCCTGGTGTTTTGTTGCATCGTCACATCTGGCTACCTGGCCTCAGACCTTCAGCGCGTGTCACACCTCAACGCACGTCGACGACTGCGCTCTTCGACTACATCAGCGCTGGTCGTTCCACGCACTGCGTTCTACCATTGGCGATCGCACCTTTCCAGCGACTGCTGCATCGGTCTGGAACAGTTTGCCAGAGTCGGTCCGGTCGTCTCCGTCGTTGCAAGTTTTCCGCGGCAGACTGAAAACCGAACTTTTCGCCTGGTCTTACAGTCATGACTAACAACGTCTCATTGCACTGACTACTATTACGTGACTTCACTGTTTGGGCTTATTGTTACGTGTCCTTGTAGTCTTAGGACTTAAAGCCACGCTAAAGTTAATTCGTCCTTCATCATCATCATCATCATCTCACCCAGTGACGCGGTCGACGGCGAAGGCTGACGCTCGGACTCTGCGTGCAGTCGCTGACAGCTCTGGCGGTATTTCCGGTGAGACGGGGTCAACCAGGTGCAACGTCCGTGACTTCACCTCACTGAATACGAGCTGACTAATTCCCGGCACCGCCTCCACGTTACCAACGTCGCGACCTGCTCAGCAGATACAAACACTTGAGCAGAGCAATAGATTTGTATTTGTCTAATAAATTCCATAGTAATGTAGTACACGGTAGAGTGTGGGTAATTAACGAAAGTATAAGGCTTAAAAGATTAATCCGCTTTACATTTACAACTTCATGAAAGGCCAAAAATGGCCACGACATGAACACGGAAAATAAACTTGTTTTTTTTATAACGCGTTTAATTTATACAAGCTACTGCTGCAGACTGCGCGAATCCACCAAAGTTCAGCATGCAAGATATAGGCCTATATGCTACTGGCCGGCGTGCTTTGGAGAGGATTATTGCGCCTGTTCATTCCCCTTAAAAATGAAAGTTTATTTTAACAAAAAGAGAACAAGAATAATCGTAAGAAGATAAGCCTAACGCACAAGTATTCCTGTTATACATCCCTTTTCACATTCAAAATACACCCCTAAAAGTTATAGTATGCGGTAAGAGTAATAGTAGTCGTCGTCGTTAAAACTCGTTGTCGTAGCGGTTGCAGTAGAAGTAGTCAATACTAGTCGTGCCAGTACAGCACACAACTACTATAACTACAACTAATACTAACACTACCACTTGGTTACAACTGCTACAACTACCACTTGGAGTACCGTGAGCGAGGGTAATGAGAGAGTGTTCAGAGTGTTTGTCGTCAGCAAGTGACATCGTCTTGATGCTGTTACGACCAGTGAACTCGTTGTCGTGCCAGTAGATGGCATGCAGCGCCAGGTCATAGGCGACCTTGGCCGGCACGTTGCTCGAAGCCAGGTCAATGCCATGTATCTGTTGTGGACCGCGGCCAGTCAGTGTCAGGTCCACCTGGTAGGAGGCTTTCATCTGAGGGTCGACGAATAATAGAAAGTTGTCCATCAGCCGGTCTAGGCACAGCCACAATCATTCACAACCGTCATTCATCGAATCAATATAAAAAGTTGAAGGTTAAAAGTGGCGGTATAGCTCTTAATAGAAACCCATCTCAGAGCTAGAAGCATCACCTGCCATATGGGATCATACAATGTTACCTGCCACTCGACACAGGTGAACGCGCCCGCTTTAACCCCAGCCAGATAGACCGGTACTCGATTTGCCTACCGCGGAGGGATGAAAGGCTGAGTTGAACTAAGCGGCTGGTTATACAAAATGGTTTACCTGCACGCAGGCAGTCACCCATCCAAGTACTAACGTGGTCGGGCGTAGAATAACTTCGTCGATGGGATGAAACGCGTTATGGCTACGCCACGCCACCATCTATCAATCAACAAAGTAATTAGATAACAAGGTGGGCAAACTTTGCTCAAGGTTAAGTACTGCCCGCGAGTAACACACACAAAAACATGTGACCTTGGCATTTGACTTGTAAACTGGAAGTAAAATAGGGTTCTAGAGGTTGTCAAGATAAATGTTCGTGCAAAATTTCATCAAGCTGAGTGCAGCGGTTCAGGAATGTTACTGTGTTAAAAATCAGAAAATTCGGTCCTGGATCCGGACGCCGATTCGAATCATTATCACTAAAACGTTAAACCAAAAAAGACGAGCTCTGCATCGCACATCGTAAATGCGTGTAACAAGTAGGCCTATCATTACTTATATGAAGCATTCCTCCCAAACACACGGATGTCAAAGTTATTTGCTAAATATTACCTTACCGTGAAAAATAAACTACAAGGAATGTTTTCTAAAGGTAGTGTTATGCCAAGCCATAAACTTTAAATATTAACATTAACAATATACATCACATTCAATTATACTAAAAATTTGGGCAGAGCCCAACGTGAGGCTACCCGGCGCCCTCAGTCCAACTGAGGGGATAATTTAGGGGTCTGAAACTCCATTTGCGGTAACGTCACGTGACACGAACGCAATTGCATTGGTCTGCACAGCGCGCGCAGTGTTAATGAAAACAGTTTTGCTTTATTTTTTGAGACAGAATTTAGTAGTAGACTGGTTGGCTGGCAGAGCGCCAGGGCTGAAAAATATCCTAGCTAGTTTTTTAAAAATAGGTTTTTGGTTTTTGAGTTTTTTAAATTATTTTAGCTTTTTTTAGGTTTTTTCTGGTTCAGTATCTAATAAATACCGAACACAAAATTAAGACCCAGGAAAACGACTTACACACCCTGTTTGTCACACAATCACATCGTTTTCTACTAATTATAGCAAAATGAAGTAGGCCTAATCAAATATCACAATTAAACTATGAAACAGAATATGATAAGTAATAAATTTCGCCACAAATAAAAACAATTAAAAACGTAAACATTGGACTTTTGGGGTTTCTTAAAACTAAAAACCCTAGGTTTTTTTTCAACCAATTTTCCAGCCCTGCAGAACGTACCGGCGACGGGAGTGCAGGACCGCTGGTCGGCGTCGAGTTGAAATCCGACTGCGCAGAGACACTGCCTGTGACCGGTGGGTGAAAGCACGCACAACTGCTGACAGCCGACCTCGTCGTTGTCCGTGTCACACACGTCTATCAGTGACCCGTTCACTGCAATACACAATGCACAGTCTCAACAGCATCAAGACAAATCCAATTATTCAGCGGCACATTGACACACAGTCAGTGTGATGCAGGCACTATCACCTTTTGTAATTACCTCCGCCAAGGAGGTAATGTTTTTGCCAGACTTTGTTTGTTTGTCTCTGTCTGTTTGTCTGTCTGTCTGTGTGTCAGCAAGATAAATCAAAAAGTTGTGGACGGATCTTTCTGAAATTTTGAGGGTATGTCGGGAATGGCACAGACTACCAGTGATTCAATTTTGGAGGTGATCCGGAAGGAATCCTAGATTCTGGATCACTTTGAAATTTTCGTTACCATTGTTTTCAATGGGGCATAAGGGAAACCGCTGCAAAACCGAAGATGGTGCTGCCACCTAGCGAACAACATTGCCTTGGCGGAGGTGTGTAAGCTCTGACTGCTTTCTAGTTTTTGTTGTTTTCGATGTACAAGTCCTTAAATGTTGTTGTTAACAAGCGCATAAACTGATGTTTTGTACATTTTTTACTATAGCGGCGGCTGTAGTAGCAGTTGCAGCCGTTGGCATAGTACAGGATAGGCCAAAAAATGTGGCACTTTACTTTTGTCCATATCTTTGCAAATTATTGATCGATTTTCAAAATTCGTTCACTGACACACGCCGCGGAAAATTTGCAATAACCTGATTATTACATATCGCACCACAACTTAAATGCATCTCTACACTACTTTGTGAAATATCAATTTAACCTGCATATATAACGATAATAACAAATAAACATTTTGGTAAAATTTTAAAAAAACACTTCAGACCAACATTACAGTAAATGGTCTGTATGACACTAAACTGCATGGGTATAACACAGTCCGGTGTCATACAAAACATTCATCGCTATGTTAGTCTGAAGTGTTTTTTTTCATTTATGTAAATTTTTGTTATTATCGTTAGTTTTTGCTTACATTTATATTTCACAAAGTAGAGTAGAGACGCATTTACTGTGTGGCAGTATATACAATAATCGCATTATTGCAAATTGTCTGCAGAGCATGCCAGTGAAAGAATGTGAAAATCGGTCAATAATTGTGGAAGATATGACAAAAGTGAAGTGCCACGTTTTTTATGGCCCACTGTGTAGTATAGTAGCAGGCCTAGCTACCGAGCGGTGGTTGCAGATAGTCGTCGTAGGTGATGACATCGTGGGTGGTGTTGTCGAAGAGATGTCGTATACCACGCTTCAGTTCGATGACATCCCGTGATGCCTCGCTGCTGTCATTGCGTCCGCTCAACTCTGGCATTAGTTCAATGATTCGGTCGCTGGCTGAGTTCAAGTGACCGAAGTAGATCGACCGATCGCCGTTCGTCCATGCAAACGAGTCCTGTACACAACACTGAAAAGTTCAGTACAGCAGGGGGCATGGTGGCAATTGCATTCCCTACATTTTTGGCTGTCGGATAATATTCTTATTGTCGAAAAATTTTTGTCAAAAATGCAAAATTTGGCGCTTAAATTGCCTTTCCATTTTTGAGAAATATTGGGGCAAAATGGAAATGCTGAGGAAAATAAAAATTCTGAACGCCCTAATATCCTCTGTCGGAAAATGGCAGCCTCCTGCCCCTCCCCGCCAACATTTTTCAACACACGATGCCGTTGACAACATTATGTGTGTTCATGTTTCGTCGAAAACGATCACGACTATATTCAACACTACTTTCTTTTAGAATAAAATAATTCCGCGATAATTGCGAACATGGTCAAGCTGAAGTTTATCTTCGGTGCTATCTTTACACTGAAAAATGTATTTTTTAAATTTTTTGGCACTTTTGTTTTATGACATTTTGTATAATATTACACAACAGCTGGCAAAAAACACAATAATACAGTGGAAATAGTAGGCCTAAAACAAAACTAAAAAAACTGCTACACAGCAGACCAGATGCAAACAGTTTTGTTTTGGTAGAACTTTGAAAACAAAAAACTGCAAATATATTTAAGGCATCTAATAACAAAAAGCCCAGCCGTCGGTAGGGTGGCTGACCGTACTATTTATATCCGAAGGCCAGTGCCCGCCGAAAGCCAGTGTCCGACTTTCGGTCGCGGAAAGAACGCGATTTCGCACAGTGACTACAATCCCATATACGTTATGATGACGCTGCTATATCGAACGCTACAATTAATGCTAAGCCATGACAGGCTTACCGTAATTCAATGCACATGTATGATTGGCTGCAGGCAGCAACTTTGCATTCAAAATTGCGGCCAAACGGCTGCAGATAGAAACATGGTTACTATATTGACAGTTTACAACAAACTCGTCATCGCCCCATCCAACGGTGCTATCGCCGACCCGATACAACGTACCGTTTCGTCTTTACATGCGTTACAGACGACAGACGACGACATGCAACACATCGTTCCAAAAACTGGACTTAACAGTCGATCAAAAATTCTAGGAACGTAGCTTTTTCAGGAACGGACGCCAACTGAAACCGCGGAATTTTTTTACACCTTACATAAAAAAATAACACACATAGCATTTGCAGAAAAACATTCCTAAATGTACTACATGTGAGCACAGCTTTAGCCTTACGTGGTAGACGGTTACATCTTGAAACGTTTCGCTTTCCGCCTGCAGAATGACTTTGTGTTCAGTGCCGTTCTGACGAACGCTTCTGATACCAGGCAGGGACGAGTCGACCCAGTATAGTCTATACATTCCAACATGATGAATAATATAAATAAATCAATCAATCGATTAGCCAAATAATTAACTGTTCAACGTTGCTTTTTGTTACCGAAAGACACAGGCAAATCGGATCGTATAGGATCGGCGCTTATCGAACGACGCTCGTCACATCTGCGCGCTCGCTTGATTGGTCACGACGTCGGTTGATGCCAGTGATGTCGTACCGCAACTCTCGCCATGCACCGCGCTCATTTGTCATGCCGTCATCAGGGGGTCACGGTAGAAGCGCCTGGGCAGATATGTTGCCACGTCGGCAAACTCTTCTGCGTGTAAACTATGGGAAATTATGTGCTGCAATTTGCAATGCCATACAGGGTGGTCCAAAAAAACGGATACCCAGTTTTATTTTTTGGGATAACTTCGGTAATTCAGCACCGATTTTAACCATTCTTTTTGCTGTTAAAAGCAGAAATTTATGGCGCGTAAACGTGAAGTTCTTCCACCCACCGCAACTTTATTGTGTAACCACATTACCTAGCAAAACAAACACTGTACAGGTGGACACTGCAGCAGGATGGAGCGCCAGCGCACACCGCCCGGATCACGAAGGTCTATCTGAAAAAAGCACATCAACTTCATTGAACCTTACATGTGGCCTCCAAATAGCCCTGATCTTAATCCCGTGGATTACGCTATTTGGGGTGCTCTTCAGCAACGAGTCTACCACCAACGACAGTTCAAGACGGTGGAAGAACTGAAGCGAGCGATAGTCACCGAGTGGCAAAAACTCTTACAACGTTTCATTGATAACAGTATCAATGAATGGCGTCGACGTCTTGAAGCTGTTATCAAGAATGGCGGCGGACACATCGAGCACTGCAACTTAGCTTGAGCAGCCGCACATCATTTTAATATTATCGACAGATAAGTTTAGTCAATAAAGCAAAACACTGAACACCGATATTAGCAGTAGTGTTTGTTTTGCTAGGTAATGTGGTCACACAATAAAAGTGCGGTGGACGAAAAAACTTCACGTTTACGCGCCATAAATTTCTGCTTGTAACAGTGAAAGAATGGTTAAAATTGGTGCTGAATTACCCAAGTTATCCGAAAAATAAAACTAGGTATCCGTTTTTTTGGATCACCCTGTATATTGGCTGTGTGGTTTTGACCTCCAAATCTCCCCTTTCCCTGGGAGTCAAGGCCCCCATCTAACACAACTTGTTATTGGTGCACCTGCCATAAGGCATCTAGATTTATCAAACGGTTTAATCAGGGCGCACGAGTGTGACAGACGACAAACGGACAGACAGGTTAAAGGACAACGCTACGGAGAAATGTGAAACTATAGGCAGAATCGCTTGCCATTCCGCTTATTTTTGTTTGACGGTTAACTATGCAAAACTTAACAAATAACTTATTGTAATTTTCGATTAACAGATAAGTGAGATGACTACGAAAATTGTCCAAAAATACACTTTTTCGCTAAGCAGCTACATTCATAGCTCCGTGAGCTACATTTAGCTGACAGTGCCCACAATATTTCGGCAGCCTACAAAGCTACAGTGAATGAAAAAGAAGTAAGTAAGTGCGTGAGTAACCTGTCGCGACGGACGTCTAGCACCGTGCCGTCGAAGTAACTGTGTGAGACGCGCAGAAACATTCGCCGCTCAGAGCCGTCCAGACGAGCGGCATACAGGGCGTCGTCTCCGGCCACCCAGTACATACGCCTGTATAGACATAACACACTGTCTGCAGTGGTATAAATAAACTTATACGCGCCACCAGACACCGGCCGACACCGCCCAGACGAGCGACATACACGGCATCGTCTCCCGCCATCCAGTATACCTCAGTACTTACAATGCAGAACACACTGCCTGGAGTGGTATAATTAAACTTCAGATGCTAACAGACTCGATATACCATCAAGACGAGAGACGTACGTAAAGATCATTTTATTCCGCTACCCAGTAGGCCTACATCCGCCTGTGAACATGTAGACAGAATACAGATCGTAGCATAGCACAGACAGATAGATAGTCCGTTGAACCACTGTCCGCAGTGGTATAAGTAAATTTTTTTCAGGGTCGTCGACGGTCGGTCGTGTAGCCTCCTACACTTTCATTCGTTCGATGCTTCAGCTTCAGTGCACCCGCCGAGTTGTAAACCCGACTACAGACGTAGTGCTAGAGAGATAGATGGTTCAAGCGCTACCGTGATATAAGAAATATACAGAGTGGGTCAAAAATGGCACAAAACATTTATATGCCAATAACTTCATCAAATATTAACCGATTTTCAAAATTCTTTTACTGATGGAATCAGCAGAAAATTTGTAGTAATACTAACCCTAAAGATCCCAACATACCTAATAGGTGTCGTTACACTACCTTGTGAAATGTCAGACATTGCACTCAAGCCGGCGACGACAATGGCCAATTGCATGATCAACGTTGATTGAGCCTGACATGTGGCTTCCAAACAGCCCGAACGTAAATCCCGTTGATTATGCTGTTTGGGAAACTCTTTCATAGATAATTTATCAATGTTGACAATTCACGACAATTCTGGAGCACCGAGAGGGGCAAACTGTCGCAGCGTTTCGTTAATCGCGCCTTTGGTCAGTAGCGTCGCCGGCTTGAGTGCATCGTCCAGCAGCAAGGCGGACACATTGAACATTTGATGCGAGAAGTTACAGTTACTTTGAACAATAATTAAGGCAATAAACAAGTTGTTTTGTTGTTAATTTTTTTAGAAAGTGCTGTTTTCAATTGTTGCTTTAAAGACACTGATATTTCACTAGGTAATGTAGCAACACAAGATTTTTAGTAGGCCTAATAGTGTTACTACAATTTTTTCCTGACTCCGACATTTAAAAAATTTTAAAAACCGGTTAGTATTTAATAAAGTTATTTATGCATAAAAATTTTGTGCTATTTTTTTGGCCCACCCTGTATGTCGGTGCCAAGTGTCGACATCATACTCGGCTGTCCACGTTATCAGCGGAATTTCCCATAGTAAGTGTCGAGCACATCGTATAGAGTTATCTCGTAAATCCCCGCATTGAATTTCTATAGTCTATTTCATGCTACCCTCAACGCGAAGATGGAAAATGTACAAAATCTATTAGACAAAATACCCCCCCCTCTCAACTAAAAGGCCACACTAACCTGTAAAACTGTCGTTGCTGCTCTTTTGTCACTCTGCTCAAACACTCCCAGTATATTTTGTACTTTTGTGTCGTTTTTTTCGCGCGCAAAATTTAATTTACAATACACGTGCACGCAGTTCAGTCGCGTCATAACATGGGCCCTCTAAATTTTAGACTGTCGGAATATTAATTGTCGCAATAGCGTCTTCTAGTCGAAAGATTATTGTCTAAAATGCAAAATTTGGGGCTGACAAACTGCCGCTTTGGAAAAATTTAGGAATTTTTTAAAATTCAGCACCAATTTGCAACTGTTTGTCGGAATTTCCTCGGAATTCTGCAGTGTCCGTCGGAAAATTGCAACTTTCTGCCCCAATACTTTTTCAAACACATGATGCCGTTGAGACAGTTATAAAAATCATATCATTCTAGAATAATCACAGTAGGAAATGCCGGCGGCGACAAAGTAAACTAGAAAGCAGTCAGAGCTCGCACACCTCCGCCAAGGAAATGTTGTTCGCTAGGTGGCAGCACCATCTTCGGTTTTGCAGCGGTTTCCCTTATGCCCCATTGAAAGCAATAGTAACGAAAATTTCAAAGTGATCCAGAATCCAGGATTTTTACCGGATCACCCCCAAAATTGAATAACTGGTAGCTTGTGCCATTCCCGACATACCCTCAAAATTTCAGAAAGATCCGTCTATAACTTTCTGAGTTATCTTGCTGACACACAGACAGACAGACAAAGTCTGGCAAAAACATTACCGCCTTGGCGGAGGTAAAAATTATATCATTCTAGAATAATCACAGTAGGAAATGCCGGCGGCGACAAGGTAAATGAGAATGTGTATACCCAATGAGAGGGTTGACGGTAACGGATCGTGGTCGGTTGAGACCAGTCACAATGACTTTGGCGTATCTGCCGTCAAGTCGACTCATCACGATGTAACCGCGGCCCTCAGCCGCCCAGTACAGGTTGTCCGCCACCCAGTCCACGGCCATTCCTGGCATTCGATCGATCGATCCACCAATAATAATAAAGTGCCTTTGATTTTTGCCTTAGTAGCTAAACTACTTTAAGGTTAGTGGCATACAACAAGCAAATTTGAATGATGACGCCTGGATAAGATTTCCAGAAGAGCCAGGTTTGGAGACGATACAAGCCGAGCGGTATTACAAAGTCTATATGCAGCACTGAGTACTGTCTACTTTTAGACGCCATGCCGAACATTTTTTAAAATTTTTTATTTGCTATGTGTCTGTTGTTCTTAATGCTGGTTCCAGGTACCAGGTTCCAATGCGGGGCAGGGCAGCCAGTGCTGCCCAGTAGGCTTAGGCCGCCATGTGGGCCCATCAGCCATCCCCAGAAGGTTTCCAGTAATCATACTGGATACTGAAAGTCATGGCGGGAGTAGCAAAAAGCACAACTACCCCCGACCACAAGACTACTCTC